>Ga0302296_1001127_pt1 | contig 20018 bp, 8 predicted proteins | sample III_Fen_N3_1_FD_194546 | JGI IMG/M metagenome (GOLD analysis project Ga0302296, IMG submission 194546) | Peat permafrost microbial communities from Stordalen Mire near Abisko, Sweden - III_Fen_N3_1 | ecosystem: Environmental > Terrestrial > Soil > Wetlands > Permafrost | place: Sweden: Abisko...
CCCGCCTGCTGTTGTTGGATGAAGTGTTTTTGATAATAAGGTCGCTGTTTCTCCAGTACATAAATTACCCGTTGTTGGGGTCGTTGATATTGTTAAAGGTAAATCGGCGGGTAAAACTGGATTACATGTTGGACATTTTACAGTCAATTCTAATGATGCTGAGATTGAATAATTTTTACAAAAATCATTCGCATCGGCATAATTAGGTGCTGTAAAATTAGTTTTAGCAGTAAATACACTTGAAGTTGCAGCTATAACTCTAACATAAACTTTATCGCCATTCGTAGTAGAAGCAAACATTGGATTGATTTTCGGATTTGTAATAGTATAGCTAGTACTTGTTTGAGGTGGACCTATGTTTGTCCAACTTGAGGCAATAGTTGGAGTTTTCGACCATTGATATAAATAATATGGACTACCTCCATAAAAAGAGGTTAATAAAGCACTAGGAGAAAAACTCAAGACAATAGGATCAGTACATACTTCTTTATTTTTAGTCAAGGTTGGTAAATCAGAAAACAAATCGAAATTTGGTGGAGCACATGCCATTATCTTAATATCATCAAGAAGTAAATCATTACCACCACTCCAAAATGAATCACCACTGGTCGATTTCCCTCCAGTACTAACAAGTTGAATTCTAATAGAAGTATTACCGGCAGGTAAAGTAAATGTTGGTGGATTTATACGGATCCAACCTCCACCAGCAGTAGCAGTTGAAGTAGCTGTAGACACAACTGTTCCAGCCGAATTTAAAATATTTAAAGTAACCTCGGGATTTGTTCCACCACTAGCATTTGCAATATATGTATCAAAAAATAATTCTTTCCCTGGACATAATCCAGTAATCGTTCTATCGTAAATAACTCCTGTAAATAATTTTGTCACATTAATAAAAAGTTGACCACCATCGGGTTCTTGAGAGTGATCTTCAGCAACACCACCAAACCAAGGTGCTATATTTTTAGGTACATACGATGCCACTGCATAAGAACCATCATTAACTCCTCCTGAACCATCATACGTATGACCTGGAATTGCATAACTAACATTTGCTCTATAGGCAAGATCGGTTGCAGGGGTTGTTGAAGTAACTCCAAAAGCATCAACATATGTATGAGCTGCGGTAAAATGACCAAAATCATCAAAGAATATTTTCTCTCTTGATCCCGAACCCGAGGCAGTAGCACAACAAGTTATAGTCGTAATTTTCAAGGTATTTGACAAAGTTCCACCTACTGAAACTCTATAGTAAGATGTTGCAGAAACTGGATCAAGAACACTTTTGTTATTACCACCGAACGTAGTCCATGTTACACCATCGCTAGACTTTTGCCACGCATATGTACTAGCATTATATTCTTTATCTAAAGTCAAAAGTGTTTGCTCTCCAGTGCAAACTTCACTTCCTTGACTCGATTTAATTTTGGGATCTAAACATCCAATGACATCGAGACTTGCAATACCAATAGCTGAACATGAACCAAAATTGTAGCCAGTATACATTTGAAAATTTAAAGATGTTTCAGTTGCAGCTAAAGTTCCAGTAATTGTAAAATCAAAACTTTTCCCCCAGCTTGTCGCTCCTGAACCTAATGAGTAATCATTAAATCCACCACCATATTGATCGGGATTTACAGCCATTCTTATACCTGAAGATGTCCATTCATTAGCTTTCATACACGCAGAATCGAGAACAGGAAGATGATATACTTTTAGTTTAACAGTATAATTTGAACCTGCTTTTAATCCCGTTACTTTATATCCAAATAAAGGACTTGCACCAGATGTTTGCATACGAATAACAAGCATACTATCATCTACATTAACAAAATCACTTCTCAGTTTTTTGGGATTTGCAGTAACTGCATACACGAAATTTGTTCCAGTAAATTGTTGAGCTGAATCAGCAATTTTAGCAGCAGAACTAAAAGTATTTCCCGATGGACCAAGTTGTTTTACTAGATTAAAATCGTAGTAATAATCTGTTTCATGACCAGCAACCGCTTGGAATTTTGTCCCACCAACAACATTAGTACATGTTTGAGAAAATACGAATTGGCTCAAAACGCAAAAATTGATGAACAATAATGTAAAATACAATTTCATATTTTTTTGAGATTCGAATAATTTGCAAGAAGATTTCATTATTTTTAATTAAACAGATTTTCATTAATAAGACCAATTAAACATATTCGCTTCAATAATTATTACAAGTCATTTAACACATAAAAACATTCTATTGATTATCATATAGCATTAAACCCTAAAAATAACTCATTCAAAACACCTATCATTAAGCACATAGTGTTTACTAAACACTAAGACTTGCAATTTAATATAAAAGTTGCACAAAGAATTTATTTTTAAGAAAAATATTAATGTTACACCTTTTCAAAATTTCTGTTTTAACTATTTTTTGTGTAATTTCATTAAAATCTGATAAATACATTTTTTCCCTAAATAATGCATATTTTATATAGTGTTAGTTAAATATTTATTTTTATTAATAACGTACAAACAGTCCACAATTTGTAATTTCTGAAATAAATGTCAAAGCTATATTTTAGTTTAATTAATATAAGGTTTAAGAATTAATAAGAATTCAAAAATAGTATAGTCAAAGTGTAATAATCAATCCAAGAGGTATTACATTTGTGTTATTATGGTCGTTTCCTTTATTTAAATTATCTTAAATAATTACAATTTCGAATAATAACATATAGATAAAAATTTAACATTTTATCTATAAAAAAATCTAAAATCATAGAAGCTAGTATAAAAAAGATAAGGCTGATAATCATTAAATTACCAGCCTTATCAATAACAAAAAGACTATTAAATCTATTTACCTCCAGCTTGTTGCCATTGTTGCATTAAATTGCCACTTTGCATTTGTTTTATCATTTCATTAACTTCTTCGATAGTCATTTGACGTCCAGTTTCTGTCCAATATTTTACCGAAGTTTCATCTCCTGCTGTAAATTGTTTTTCGCAATATTTTTTACCAGTTACAAAATATTCAACGTAAGTACCTTCTTCTTTACCATTTACATATGTAATTTCAGATTCTAATTGACCACTTGCAAACCAAGTTCTAAATATGCCTGTTTTTTGTCCATTTACAAATTGACCAACTGCTTTCTGTTTGCCATTTTCGTGAAATGTTTCATAACTACCATGCTTTTTATCGTTAGAAAACTCAACTTTTCTCTCAATAGCTCCACTTAAATACCATGCCATAACAGGACCTTCAAGCTTATTTACTTTATAAGTCTTTTGCGATTCTAATTTACCATTTTCAAACCAAGTCTTACAAAAGCCATCTCTGAAACCATTTACATAGGCATCTTCACTTTTTTTAACACCGTTAAGGTAATATTCGCTGGCCTTTCCCGTAAAAGGTGTTTGTTTACCTTTTAAATAGGCTACTTTATTTCTTCGTTCTATTTGACTTGTTTTTACGTCTTGACACCATGCATTTATGGTATAACTAATTGACAGAATAATAATTAATGTAAGCCTTTTCATGTTGGTAAAATTTCGATTGTTCATTTATTTTAAATAATTGAAAATATTATTACACATTAATAGAACATGTATACATTTTTTCTAGTAAAAGGTTTTACTTTAGTACAAATCTAATAAAAAAAACCTGTTATGGAAAAAGATAAGAAAAAGAATCCAATGCGCGATGAACTAACAGATAATATTTATGCTGTGTTTATGCAAAATCCAACAAAATGCTTTAACTATAAACAGGTTTGCAAGCAAATTGAAATTTCAGAAAGCTATGAAAAACAACTTGTTATTGCTAAACTTGAAGATTTATGTGAAGCTGATGTGATAAGCGAAATGAACGATGGCAAATATAAACTAAAGCTCAAAGCCAGTGTGATGAAAGGTATTGTAGACTTAACTCAAAAAGGTTATGCCTATATTATTTCTAAAGAAACCGATTCAGATATTTTTGTGGCACAACACAATCTTAATCATGCCCTTCATGGTGATGAGGTTCTTGTTCAACTATTTGCTCAAGCTCGAAAAAATAAAATTGAGGGTGAAGTTATTGAAATAACAAAACCTTCGAATCGAGTATTAGTTGGTGTTATTGAAATCTCGCAAGGTTTTGCGTTTGTTGTTTCTGAAACGAAAAACATGCCTTACGATATTTATATACCAACCAATAAACTAAAAGGAGCAAAATCGGGACAAAAAGTAACAGTTAAGGTTGTCGATTGGCCTGAAAGAGCAAAAAATCCTATTGGTGAAATAGTTGAAGTTATTGGCACGCCTGGTGAACATGAAACAGAAATGCATGCCATATTAGCTGAGTTTGGGCTACCCTATCGTTATCCCGAAGCTGTGGCAAAAGATGCAGAAAAATTCACTGGTGAAATATCAGAAGAAGAAATTGCAAAACGTAGAGATTTTAGAAAAGTAACCACATTTACAATAGATCCAGTTGATGCAAAAGATTTTGATGATGCTCTTTCTATCAAACATCTTGATAATGGAAATTGGGAAATTGGAGTTCATATAGCTGACGTTACTCACTATGTAATTCCCGGCGATATCATTGATAAAGAAGGATATAATAGAGCAACTTCGGTATATTTAGTTGATCGTTGTGTACCAATGTTACCCGAACGATTGTCGAATTTTGTTTGTTCACTTCGTCCTAATGAAGAAAAACTATGCTACTCAGCAGTTTTTGAACTTAATGAAGACGCAAAAGTAATAAGCCAATGGTTTGGACGTACGGTCATAAATTCGGACAGACGTTTTACATACGAAGAAGCTCAACAAGTTATTGAGACAAAAGAAGGCGATTTAAAAGAGGAAATCCTTATTATGGATAAATTGGCTAAAAAACTTCGCGAACAACGTTTCAATAAAGGAGCTGTTGCATTCGATAAACGTGAAGTAAAATTCAACCTTGACGAAAAAGGTAAACCAATGGGTATTTTCTTTAAGGATTCAAAAGATTCAAACAAACTTATTGAAGAATTTATGCTTTTGGCAAATATGAAAGTAGCAGAGTTTGTAGCTATGCATACTGGAAAACCAGCCAAAACGTTTGTATATCGTATTCACGATAAACCAAACGAAGAAAAGCTAAAAGATTTTGGTGCCTTTGTGAAAAAGTTCGGATTCTCTATTGATACTACCGGAACGCAAAATACAGCAAAATCAATTAATACGCTTTTAACTGAGATGAAAGATCATAAAGAGCGAAATGTTTTTGAAACACTTGCAGTTCGATCAATGGCTAAAGCAGTATATTCTACTTTTAACATAGGTCACTATGGTTTAGCATTTAAACATTATACTCACTTTACTTCACCTATCAGACGTTATCCCGATATGATGGTTCACCGATTACTCGATAGATATTTATCGGAAAAGAAATCGGCTAATGAAGAAGAGTTTGAAGAATATTGCGAACATTCATCGCAAATGGAACAATTGTCAGCTAATGCTGAGCGTGCTTCAATTAAATACAAACAAGTTGAATATTTGGTTGAACGAGTTGGAGAAGTTTTCGACGCAGTTATTTCAGGAGTAACCGAATGGGGATTATATGTAGAATTAACCGAAAATTATTGCGAAGGAATGGTTTCGTGTCGCGACTTAGATGATGATTTCTATCAATATGATGAGAAAAATTATCGATTACTTGGAACACGAACTAAAAAAGAATACCGACTTGGAAATGAAATAAAAGTTCAATTAGCAAAAGCAAACTTAGCTAAGAAACAACTCGATTTCATCATGTGGAGTGAAGATGCAAAAGAATCTGTTCAAAAAGCGAAAATTTTAGCTAAAAATGCACCTTCAAATTCATCATCACGGAGCGATTCACGAAAGCCTAAAGGTGGACGCGGAGGTAAGGATAAAAAAAGACGACGATAATTCGATTTTAAAACATAAAGACCAACTAACATACTAGGGAAAGAGCTTATTTTAATATAAAATAAGCTCTTTTTTTATGCTTTTTTTGGTCGCTTGTCTTTAAAAATCTGTTACCTTTGGGGCTGTATTTTGAAAAAATCAGTCAAAGTCAATTATATAAAACCATGTCAAATAAAAATACCAAACTTTTCGAAGCATTTCCACCTACTTCTACTGAAGATTGGAAAAGCAAAATCGTAGCAGACCTAAAAGGGGCTGACTTCGACAAAAAGTTGGTTTGGCGTACCAACGAGGGCATTGCAGTGCAACCCTTTTATCGCCTCGAAGATGTAGAAAAACTTTCTTATCTTGACGTATCTCCTGGTCAATTTCCATTTACACGTGGTACTTGCGGTTGCGACAACAGCTGGTACATTCGTCAAGATGTGAAAGTGACAAATCCTGCTGAAGCAAATAAAAAAGCTTTAGACATTCTTTGTAAAGGTGTAACCTCATTAGGTTTTAGCATCGAAGATAGTTCAAAATGGACTGCTTCAGACCTAGCTACACTTTTAAAAGATATTCATTTGCCTTCAATTGAAGTTAACTTTACTGTTGGTTGTGGTAAAACAAATCTTTTACAATTGTTTGTTGATTATGTTAAAGCGTCAAGTTTTGATGTTTGCGAAGTTCGCGGATCTATCAATATTGGATACTTAACTGGTTTAACTTTAACAGGTGCTTACTGTCATGATTCAGAAGCTACTTGCACAAAATCATTAGCAGAAACATTAACAATTGCTAAAGATCTTTGCAAATTCAAAACCGTATTAGTAAAAGGAGATATTTTCCAAAATTCAGGTTCAAATATTACCCAAGAATTAGGATTTGCTCTTGCAATGGGTGAAGAATATTTAAATCAAGCAATTGAAAACGGAATTAAACCAGCTTGTGCTGCGAAAAAAATTAAGTTTGATATTGCCATTGGTGGAAATTACTTCTTCGAAATTGCTAAAATTCGTGCAGCTCGCATGTTATGGGCAAAAATTGTTGAAGCATATAAACCTGCTCAGCAAACAGAATGTTGTTGCAAAGAAGCTGGAAAAGATCATTTTGCAGAATCTGCTAAAATGAATATCCATGCTATAACTTCAACATGGAACAAAACAGTTTACGATCCACATGTAAACTTACTTCGCACACAAACTGAAGCTATGTCTGCAGTTTTAGGTGGTGCAAATTCAATAACAGTATTACCTTTCAATGTAGCTTACGAACAACCAACAGAATTTAGCGAACGTATTGCTCGCAATCAACAAATTCTATTGTCGGAAGAAGCTTACATGGATAAAATAGTTGATCCTGCTGCAGGTTCTTACTATATCGAACAACTTACCGATATGGTAGCTGAAAAAGCTTGGTCAATATTCTTAGAAGTTCAAGAAAAAGGTGGATATAGTGCTGCATTTAAAGCAGGATTAATTCAAGATAAAATTAAAGCAACAGTTACTGATGCTGAAAAAGCAATAGCAACTCGTCGCACCAATGTTCTTGGAACTAACCAATTCCCTAACTTCAAAGAAATGCTTGATGAGAAATTTGATATTTCAACATTAAGCAAAAAAAGTCAAAAATCGGATAAAGCAATTGCTGAACCTTTACAAATTTGTCGTGGAGCTCAAGCATTTGAATTGTTACGTTTCAAAACAGACAAATACTCAAAAGCAAATTCTCGTCCAAAAGTGTTTATGTTAACAATTGGAAACATTACAATGCAAAAAGCTCGCTCATTATTTGCTTGCAATTTCTTTGCTTGTGCAGGTTTCGATGTTGTTGATAATACTAGCTTTAGCACTGTTGACGAAGGTTTAGCTGCAGCAAAAGCAAGTGGAGCAAATATCGTAGTTATTTGTAGCTCTGACGATGAATATGCTGTTTTAGCTCCTGAAGCTTTCGAAAAATTAGGTTCTACCATTTTCGTAGTTGCTGGTGCTCCTACATGTACCGATGAATTGAAAGCAAAAGGCATTCAAAACTTCATCAGCATGAAATCGAATGTTTTAGAAACACTTCAACAATATCAAGCATTGCTTGGAATCAAATAATTTGAAAGGATAATAAATATGAAACCTGATTTTAAATCAATAAATATAAAATCATCGACTAAAAAAGATGATTCGGCTTGCAAAAGCAAAGAAGGTTGCAACGAAGGATTTATGACTCCGGAGCTAATCTCGCTTAAGCCAATGTATACTAAATGCGATCTTGAAGGCATGACTCATTTGAATTATGCATCGGGACTTGCACCATTTTTACGTGGACCATATAGTGCCATGTATCCATTACAACCTTGGACTATTCGTCAATATGCAGGATTTTCAACAGCTGAAGAATCAAATGCATTCTACAAACGCAATCTTGCATCAGGTCAAATGGGCCTTTCTGTAGCATTCGACCTTGCAACTCACCGCGGATACGATTCAGATCATCCACGTGTTGTTGGTGATGTTGGAAAAGCTGGTGTAGCTATCGATTCTATTCTTGATATGAAAATTTTGTTCGATAATATTCCATTGAACAAAATGTCGGTATCGATGACAATGAATGGTGCTGTACTTCCAGTTCTTGCTTTCTATATTGTTGCAGCTCTTGAACAAGGTGCTAAACTTGAAGAGTTACAAGGAACAATTCAAAATGATATTTTGAAAGAATACATGGTTCGTAATACTTACATTTACCCACCAGAATTTTCAATGAAGATTATCGCTGACATTTTTGAATTTACTTCTCAAAAAATGCCAAAATTCAATTCAATTTCAATTTCGGGTTACCACATGCAAGAAGCAGGTGCAACAGCAGATATTGAAATGGCTTATACCTTAGCCGATGGATTGGATTATATCCGTACAGGAATAAAAGCAGGAATTGATATCGATGCATTTGCACCACGTTTATCGTTCTTCTGGGCAATTGGAATGAATCACTTTATGGAAATTGCTAAAATGCGTGCAGCACGTATGTTATGGGCAAAAATTGTAAAAGAATTCAATCCTAAAAACCCAAAATCACTTTCATTACGTACACACTCACAAACTTCGGGTTGGAGTTTAACTGAGCAAGATCCATACAACAACGTTGGGCGTACAGTAATCGAAGCAATGGCTTCAGCACTTGGACACACACAATCGCTTCACACCAATGCATTGGACGAAGCTATTGCACTTCCAACAGATGCATCGGCTCGTATAGCTCGTAACACACAATTATTCATTCAACAAGAAACAGAAATCTGTCGCAGTATCGATCCTTGGGCAGGTTCATATTATGTTGAATCGTTAACACAAGAATTAGTTGAAAAAGCTTGGGCATTAATCGAAGAAGTTGAAAAACTTGGCGGTATGGCAAAAGCAATTGAAACTGGAATTCCCAAAATGCGTATTGAAGAAGCTTCAGCTCGTAAACAAGCTCGCATCGATTCAGGAATAGATACCATTGTAGGAATTAACAAATATCGTCTTGAAAAAGAAGATCCAATTGATGTATTAGATATTGACAACTCGGCTGTTCGTGAAGCTCAAATAAAACGTTTACAAAAATTACGTGCAGAACGTAATGAAGCAGAATGTCAAGCAGCTCTTGCAGCAATCACTAAATGTGCAGAAACTGGCGAAGGTAATCTTTTAGCATTAGCAATTGATGCAGCACAAAAACGTGCTTCGTTAGGCGAAATATCAGATGCTTGCGAAAAAGTAGCTGGACGTTATAAAGCAGTAATCAGAAGTATTTCAGGAGTGTATTCAAGTGTAGCTAAAAATGACGCAACATTCACCAAGGCTGTGGATCTTGCTAATAAATTTGCCGAATTGGAAGGACGTCGCCCACGCATCATGATTGCGAAAATGGGTCAAGATGGACACGACCGTGGAGCAAAAGTGGTATCAACTGGTTATGCCGATATAGGATTTGATGTTGACATCGGACCATTATTCCAAACTCCAGAAGAAACTGCGAAACAAGCTGTTGAAAATGATGTTCATGTACTAGGCGTATCGTCTTTAGCTGCAGGACACAAAACACTTGTTCCACAAGTTATAGCAGAATTGAAAAAACTTGGTCGTGAAGATATCATGGTTATTTGTGGTGGTGTAATCCCAGCTCAAGACTACGATTTCTTGTACAAATCGGGTGCTGTAGCAATCTTTGGTCCTGGCTCACCAGTTCCTGCGGCTGCGGTTAAAATTCTAGAAATTCTGTTGGAAGCTAGATCTTAATTCTAAATAACAAATAAAAAGAGGCTGTCTGAAATAGAAATTCAAGACAGCCTCTTTTCTTTTTAACTTAATTAAACCCTTATTTCTTGTAAATTTTAAAAATATTGAACGATTTTCCTTGATTAATTTTTGCTAAATAAACACCATTTTCTAACCAATTTAAGCTAATTCTATCTTGATATTCAAATGTATTTAAAACTTTCCCATTTAAATCAAGAATTTGAATTGTTTCTGCTCGTTCATTTATATATAAGATATCATCATATTGATAAACAAGATTTTGATTATTTTTATTCACCCCAGTTTGAACTGTAGGTAAATCATGAATTTCAATTCCTAAAACAGTCATATAACTGTAGAACAAATTCGACTCTGTTATAAAAATTTGTCCATTCCCAGACTCTCCCCATTGAACAGAAAAAGTATTATTATTATTCTCATTCAATAAGATTCCACCCGATATAGAAATAGTTGAAATTGTATTAGTATCTCTCAGCGAATATGAATAACTTTCAACTGAATTAGATAAAACATTAACATTTCCATTAATCCAGCTAATAGTTTGACCGTCGATTTTTGAACCGTTTTTAATATTATAAACATAAAATTGGCCATCGTCTCCAGCAGTCATTATTGTATTTGAATCGAAGAATAATACAGTATTTAACCATGTCGAAGTATTCCCTTGAAATGTAGACCAATTATCTCCAGCATCACTAGTTTGAAGCATAAACCATCGTAACCAACAATAAAGGCTTTAGAATTATCTAAAAAATCGATTGAATTTATATAAATTGAGCCTTTTGATGAAGGCAAATAATTCCATTGTTGTCCATCATTAACCGTTTTCAGTATAGTTGTATTATCACCAACTATATACCATCCACTAACATCGGTAAAATAAATAGAACGAAGTCTATTGTTACCATTGCTAACATCTGTCCCAGTCCATATTTCTCCATTATTCAATGATTTTAATATCTTTCCGCTATCACCAACAGCTATCCATATATTTTTTTGATTATTTGCAATAGAAAATATTCTACCATGAAAATTAGTTTCCTTTTTTGTCCATGTTACTCCACCATTACATGTTCTCAAAATCAAGCCATTTTCACCCGTAATGAATCCAGTATCAACACTCGAAAAACATATTGAATATAGTTTATTTGTATACGGCAAAGGTATATTCCACCAAGTATTCCCTTCATCTGTAGTTTCATATAGAAGTCCATTTCTACCGACAACAAACCCTTTTGAATTATTCACAAAAAAGATAGAATACAACTGAATATTTGCGATATGATTACATTTCCATGTTTTCCCTGTGTCGGAACTCATAAAGATATTTCCATAACCAACAGCATAAACTTTTTTATTTGGAGCTTTATATATTGAATAGATTGATTCTTGTCCATAACTCACTACTAAAGTAAACAGACAAAACAGGAATAAATACCGTTTCATAAAGGCACTTTTAAATAAATTTCAAGAAAACTAAAAGAATAATTATTCCTCGTAAATAATCTCAGAGTATTGTGAAAGCGAACCAATAATTCTAAACTCAGTTCTACGGTTTTTATCTCTACCAACTTCATTATCCGATCCATCAGGATTTTCATTTGGTGCTATTGGCTTTTCTTCTCCATATCCTTTTGCTCTCAAACGATTTGATGCTATACCTTTACTAATCAAATAATTCACAACACTTTCAGCACGTTTTTGCGATAGCTTTTTATTGTATTCATCATCACCTTTACTATCGGTATGCGAACTAATTTCAATTACTATCGAAGGGAATTGCTTCATTAAAGTAAATACAGTAGTATCTAGTGTGCGTTTAGCAATAACCTTTAAATCTGCTTTATCAAAATCATAGTAAATATTCTTAATAATTAACGGAAGTTTAGGCATAACGTTTACACCAATTTTACGCAAATTAATTGTATCTGATTTAACAAGACCTTTTGTTGTTACTTTAACTTTTTTATTGAAGTTACCATAGTTTTCATATTCAATAACGTAATCTTTCGATGGTTCAAGATCAAAGAAATATTTACCATTAGCATCGGTTGTGTCGTTTTTAATGTAAATGGTGTTTCCAGTTAATTTATCGACTAAATAAAGAGAAACAACTGCACCAGCAACAGCTTTTTTGTCAGTAGTATCTTTTGGCGTTTTTGCTTCCGATTTTTGTTTAATAAAACTTTCATCTAATATTTTTGAAACTTCGTCATCATTAATTGCAAATACATTACCCGTTGCTGATACTTTAATTACTTGGTTATATGCAAATGAATAAATATCGTCACAACATGTTTCAGTTTTTGACTTATCGTTTTTATCTGGACGATTTGAAACAAAAAAACCTTCTTCTTTTTTGCTATTTAAAACGTAATAAATATCATCGTAAGTAGAGTTTATAGGATATCCAACATTTTCAGCTGGTAAATATTTATTTCCTTCACCTATTGCTCTAAAAATATCTAGCCCCCCTATTCCAGCTAAACCATTTGAACTAAAATAAAGCTTTTTATTATCATTATCAATGAATGGAGTCATTTCATCACCCGATGTGTTTATTTCTCCACCACAGTTTTTGGGTTCTTTCCAAACTTTTTTCTTTTGATTATATAAGACATACCAAATATCTAAACCACCTTTCCCATCAGGTCTATTCGATACATAATAGAGAACTTCATTTTGAGTTTTCGAATCGATACCAACAGCAGGTTGCGTTGAAGTATATTTTGGATTATTAATAATTTCGGGTAATTCTTCTGGAGTTTTCCAACTACTACCAGTTTTTTCACTTTTATATATTTTACAAATTACTTCGTATTTCCAGTTTTTCTCACAACGAGTAAAATAAAAACGTTTTTTATCTGGTGAAAAGGCACCATTTCCTGTATTTATTAAATCATTGTTAAATTTACCTTCAGTCCATTCACCAATAAATTTAAATGCAGTGCCTTTTTTTGTGCCTTTATAAAACTTACGCACAGGCATTTTAGGATTTTCTTCACCTTCAACAGTTGAAACATATAAAGCAGTATCTGTTCTAAGTGAAGCAAAAATAAAATTATTATCATCAATAAACATAGGAGATAATTCAACCGATGCTTTATTGAAATTTTGATCTAATGGTTTTATACCGACTACGATATTTGAGTCAATAATTCTTTTTGCTTTTGAACAACTTTCGATTTGATCTTTTAATATTTTCTTTAAATGATGTTCATCATTTCCGGTATATTCTTTTTTAAATTTGTTAAAGTTTTTTAAAGCTTCATCATATTGTTGATCGGTTTTAAGCATTTCAGCATAATAGAATAGTGCTTCTGCTTCTTTTTTAGGATCAATGTCGTATGCCTTTTTATACCATTCTAAAGCTTCTTTATAATTTCGAGCTAGACGATAACTTTCAGCAAGTTTAAATGCAATCTCATGATCTGCAGGACGTTTTGCCATATACGCTTCAAAATAATCGATAGCAGAATATGTATCGCCCATTTGTAACGAATTTTCACCAAAACTCTTCAGTTTCGATGGCACAAGATTAGGCACATCCTGACCCATTGCAAAGCTTGATAGCATTACAACACACAATATTATGAGTATGTTTTTATAAGCGATCACAAGGAATCTTTAATTTAGTTGGTTTTGTACTACGTGATATATAAATCAATGAAACTTCCCATGCTCCACGCATGCCAGTAGCTTGCTTTAATCCAGAAACATTTATATCATAACTAAATCCTAAATCAAAATTTTTCCATTTTAATCCAGCTACACACGATGATGCATCAAACGTACCATTCCATCCATATCGAAACATTGCACCAAGATAAACACTTTTAAACATAGGATTTGATATATCTTTCTCAATATTTCCACCGGCAAGTAATTCCGATGCACCTTTTTGATACATATCAATAATATTTGGTCTAAACCGTAAATGTTCACCCATTTTAATTATTGCACTAAAGTTTATGACATTGTGCATTCCAAAGCGTGTAGTATCGCTTTTCGTTTTCTTAAATGAACGATTAGGACGATTAATGTGCATCAAAGTATATCCTAATTGAGTACTAATACCATTTGAAAGTCGAAAGTTAACTAAAGCTCCAGCATTTAAATCGAAAAAATATATCGAATTATTAAAATTCTCATTAGTAGACAAACCAAACATATTGTCTTTATTGCCTAAATCAAACTGATCATCGAATGTATATTTACTTTTATCGTAACCTTCAGTAACAAAACCAGGCTGAACACCTATTGCAAAAGTTGTTCTACCTTTTTTCTTTAAATATGAAATATTACCGTATATTCTATTAGTCGTTAACTTAACTATTCCACTTTGATCATTAAGAACAACGATTCCAAGATTTAATTGTTCGGTATAAATTCTAACAGGACAATCATATCCAATACTAAAGGTTTTATATGGATAACCGCCTATTGAACGCCATTGATTCCGGTAGTTTGCAGATACCCTCCAATCACCATCAAAATAACCAGTTAGGGCAGGATTGAGTGTTAACGGAGAAGCATAGAATTGCGTAAAGTGAATATCTTGCGATTTCACGCTACCCACCGCAAAAAATATTGCGATAAAAAGGCTTAATATTTTGTTGTTTATGTTCAAATGTTTACTTTTGTAACGTTCGCCAAAAATAATTTTTTTTTTGAACAAAGAGAAGTTTCTTGCAGTAAATCTTTTAAAAAAATTAAAATATGTTTTCTCGGTTCATAAAATTATCGATTTTAACCCTGACTTTTGGGTTACCTGTAACCGTTTTTTCACAAATTGTTGCTGGTTTCAATGTTAGTACTTCCAAAGGTTGTATTCCATTAAGTGTTACATTTAAAAACATATCTACAGAAAATGGCTTACCAATTGACCAAAACAAATACATTTTCAAATGGGATATGGATGAGGGGCAGTATTCCGAAAATATTCCAGATAATGCAAAAGCTGTTTATGCTGTAGCAAAAAAAAAATCGATAACTCTTACTATTTATAAATTAGATGGAATTACAGTTGTTGGAAGCTATACAACACCAGCCGACAAACAAATTGAAGTTTTCCCCTCGCCAGTTGTCTCTGCAACGGTTTCAAAAAGTCCAACTTGTAAGGGTGACAATATCACTTTAACGCCTAAAATAACTTCAAGTACTAATATCACAAATTGGTTATGGGATTTTGGCGATGGTTCAGGTTTTGGTACAAGCCAAATTGTAACCCATAGTTATGAGAGTCAAGGAACTTACTATGCTACCGTTTTTGCAACTGATGAAAATGGATGTACAAGTACTAAAACGTTTTCTACACCTGCAAAAATAATTATCAATGCAGATAGACCTATAGCAGACTTTACAGTAGATAAAACTAAAACATGTGATCAAACTCTTACGACAAATTTAACAAACATTAGTACTTTCGCACAAGGCAAAATAACGGGCTATCAATGGGACTTTAGCGATGGTACAATCGACACAAAAGAAAATACTACAAAAACATTCACTAGAACTTCAAACAAAGATGTAAAAGCAATTTACTTAACAGCTTTTGGAGATAACGGTTGTAATTCGATTCCCAAAGAAATTGATGTAACTCTTTATAAGTTAGATCCTCAAATTTCAATTTCCGATAATGTTAAAACCTTATCGGGTAAAGTTGGCGAGGCTGCTTGCGGTGGAGGAGTAACAATTGCAACATTACAAGAAAGTGAAACAAGCTACATCTGGGATTTAAACGGAAGTACATCAACAACAAATAATATAAATCAAACACTATCAAGTGGTAGTCAAACGGTATATTTAACAGCGACAAACCCAGCATGCTCAGTTCCAACAAAAAAAACATTTACAGTTGAAGCTATTCCCGATTTTTCTATTACTCCACTGGGAAGTTTTCATTGTGCAAAAGAATGGACATCAGCCATAACTCCAATTATGGCAAATGTTGCTATCGATAATATAAATTGGTTTATGAATGGCGAAACTATACCTTTTTCAACTTCTACCGGAACACAATCAAGTGCAACTTATACATTTACACACAACAATTCTTATGATATTAAAGCAAATGTTACAACTGTCAATGGTTGTAAAGGCTCGAAATCATTTCCAAAAAACATTCAAGTCTATTTCCCTGAAATTAAAATGTCAGATGATAAATTCCAAGGTTGTATTCCGCTTACAGTGAATTTTGAAAACAAATCGACATACGATGTACCCAATAATACGGATTTTATAAACTACGTTCGATGGGATTTTGGTGATGGTTCTGCTGTAATTGAAAATCAAAACAGTGTAAGTCACACATACGTTGATGATGGAGATTATAAAGCGATATTACATATTGAAACGAAATCGGGTAGTAGTGAGTGTAAAATTGATGGTTTAGCATCCATTTTTGCAGGAAGACCTCCCGTTATTAAATTCTCATACCCATATACAACTGTCTGTGGCACTATCAGTACAGACGATGAGTTAAAATCAGGATTAAAATTAACATTTGAATCGTATGTTATTAATAAAGATGGTTCTATAAGCGATTCAAAATATGATTCAACCGAAACTCAAATTGTAGGGTATACCAATTCTACATGGTCAACAGATATATATCGACATTCAAGTACAAATGGGAATAAAAATGTATTTAAATTTAATACAAATAAAGCAAATGAAGCAGGTATTTATAAGGTAAAAATGACCGAATTTTATAATGGATGCCCAACTATTTTCGAAAAAGATTCACTTATTAAAGTAAATGGTCCTCTGATAGACGCAGTATCTGTTCAGTCTGATTGCAGTACTCCGTACTTAAAAAACCTAAAAGAAACAAAAATATCAGATGCAATACACTGGGATTGGATTGCATATAAAACTATGGCTGATAAGTCATTAAAAAAACTTGTTACGTACAATTCAAAATCGAAAGACACAATAATTGATTTGAAACCATTTAATCAAGGAACGGGAGAATATTCTTCAACATTAATTGCATATAATGAAACTAATAAATGTATCGATAGTTCAAATGCTCCGTATTATGTTACTAATACAATTGCAGATGTTTCACTAAACGATACGACTCCATGTGTTGGAACTATAAAACAATTAACAATTGGAAAAATGAAGGATATAGAATATATCGTAGATTTTTCATGGAATGTAAAAGATCCTTCTGGACAAATAGATTCGATACAAGACAATCATCCCAATGTATCACATAGACATAAAGGAACAAGTTTGAATTTGTATAAAGACTATGTTTATCCTGATCCTTCAAATAATAATACCCTTACGAAAGAATCAATATCATTCGATAAAAGAGGAGAATACACTATTAACATGACGGTTACAGATGTTAATACTTGTAAAAGTACTAAAGCTTTTACAGTAAGAGCATATCAACCTATTGCTGGTTATAAAATGAGTGACATAACATCTTGTTTACCTGTAACACTAACATTTACCGACACAACAAAATCATTTAGCCCAATAGTTTCAAGAGAATGGACTACCAATGGTGAATTATTAGGTTCTAAAACAGGAAATGATCTCACTGCATCAGATACTTATTCACAAATTAAAACATATCCAACTTCATTAAAAGTTACTGACTCAAAAGGTTGTACAGATATTGCTATTAAGAATAATGGAGTTTCCCCTTTAGTTCCAGTTGCCAAAATTATTTCAGAAAAAAAAGTTTGTGTTGGAACAGCCGCAAATTTTTCGATAGATAAAACCCTTGGAGCACCATATGTAAATACTGTCGATTATTTTGTTTGGGATTTTGGAGATGGAACTCCTACGGTTCAAACGACAGATTTTTCAATAACTCATGTTTATAATGAAGAAATAACGAATCCAAAAGTAAAAGTAACATCTTATTTAACTACATCATCGAATGAAGTTTGCGTAAATAACGATTTATCAACTGTATTAGATATTAAAGATACAAAAGCACAGTTCGACATATTGAAAATTGACAGTACTAGTTTCTGCAATGCAATAACTATACAAGCAAAAGCAAATATTTCTGACAAGTTTAATGCTATAAATTGGAATGAGTTTTATAAAAATGTTATGGTATCAAAGGGCGACTTAAAAATCGATCAAAGTAGTTTTACAATGGTTGGACCTGGCGACCATTTTTTGAAATTAACCGTAACATCAGATTATAGAGGATGTACTGTTGACGAGTCGACAAAAAAATACACAATAAACCAATCTTTATTTAAGGTTGTTTCTGATAAAAATATTGTTTGTGTAAATGATACTATAACATTTTCTTTAAAAGATACAGTAAACGTATCAAGATATAAATTCAAATGGAATTTCTCTGATGGCACAGAAAACAGTACTAGTTATGAAGTAAAACATTACTATGAGTCGGTAAATAATGGTGGTAATGTTAACGTTAAATTTATTGTAGACAACAAATGTAAAGATATGGATTCTATTAAGATTCAACTTCGCAAAGTTGGAGCCAATTTTGATAGAGGAACTAAAGATGCCTTCATAAAAGGATGCGTTCCATTTACAGTGCCTTTTATAAATACTTCTATTGGACAAAATATTAGTTACGTTTGGAATTTTGGAGATAATACTACATCAGAAACAACAAAGGATCCGACGCATACATTTACTAAACCCGGTGAAACAATATTTGTAACATTACAAATCCAAGGAGACGATAATGGTATTGTATGTAAGGATGATGAGGTGAAAAAGATTATAACATATCCAAATCCACATCTCGACAATAATATTACAAAACCATTATGTGAAGGTTCAGAATTTACGTTACAATTGACACCAGGAATTGGTACAGTTGTTGACTCTATTAAAGCTAATACAACAATAGAATCAATAAGCTCTAACAATTTGACTTTAAAAGTAAAACCACTAAAAACAACATCATATATTATTTATGATCATTATACAAATATTGGCGATTCTCCATGTCCATTACAGGATACTATTTTATTAAAAGTTCAAAATCAACCCGGTTATAACGGTGCTCCTAAGAATTATTTAGTTTATCTACCTAACGATACGCTTAAAACAAAATCAAAAAGTCAAATTTATGCATATGTAAATTATAGTCTTAATAATGATTCAATCTATGGCATTTCGTATAAATGGGAACCATCAACTGGGTTAAGTTGCACTAATTGTGCAAATCCAACATTAAATGTAGATAAGGATGTAGAATATACATTAACAATGACAGATACATTAGGTTGCTTTAAAATTGTAGAAAAAGTAGCATTAAAAATTATTCCTGAAACCGAAATTGGATTACCATCTGCATTTACTCCAAATACTGATGGCAGTAATGATATCGTTATTCCAAGAGGTTGGGGTATAAAAGAGTTTTTAGAAATTGACATTTTTAATCGCTGGGGACAACTCGTTTATAAATCGAATGATTTAACAAAAGGTTGGGATGGTACATTTAATGGTCGACCACAAGATCCTGACACTTATGCCTGGCTTATAAAATACAAGGACACAAAAGATCTTGTTCAAGAGAAAAAAGGTTATATTACCTTATTACGATAAAAAAATAAAGAAGCCCGAAATCATGATTTCGGGCTTCTTTATTTTATAGACGGGAAGGTTTAAAAACTATTTAGCCATTACTTTCGATGCTAGCAATTTAGCTTCTTGTTCACTAACTAAATATTTGACTAAAACAAGCGAAAATTCTAATGCAGCCCCTACTCCATTTGCAGTAATTATATTTCCATCTTCAACAACAGGTGCAGGTATAAAATTTGCACCAATTAAAAATTGCTCAACACCAGGATAGCACGTAGCATTTTTATC
>Ga0302296_1001129_pt1 | contig 19965 bp, 16 predicted proteins | sample III_Fen_N3_1_FD_194546 | JGI IMG/M metagenome (GOLD analysis project Ga0302296, IMG submission 194546) | Peat permafrost microbial communities from Stordalen Mire near Abisko, Sweden - III_Fen_N3_1 | ecosystem: Environmental > Terrestrial > Soil > Wetlands > Permafrost | place: Sweden: Abisko...
GTCGGCTTGCAACCCTATTGACTTTGTCTCGGCAGCAGGAACAGTCCAGGTGGCACAAGATTTAATAAGTGGGTTAAATTCTTCTCATAAAGACTTTTGAATGCGAAGATAAAATAGTCTGGGTTGCAAAAGGCAACCGAGGATCTACCAGAATCTGTTTTGCGCAGCAACCTGAAATCTTATCCGGTCCGAGCTCATTGAACAATTGCTCGGCAATTGTTCAATAATTAATTAAACCGTCCGGGTTAGCGTTTCGTTAGTTATGAATATATCATAAGCTGTCATGATTTAAAAATCATTCTCCAAGTGTAAGAAAGAAAATAGAACCCTATTCTAGTTCTTAAGGCAACGAACAGAAGCCCCATATTCCTTATTAAATGGAAGAATATCTGCTGTTGGCGGATATTGGATATATGTTATTTGTCCACCCCATATTGAATATTCAGTTGAATGCCAGAAATATGCTCCTAAAGTCAAATTTCCAAATCCACTATTTCCTCTGTCACCTGCAGGAAGGGTCGTAAAGCCAGAAACATTAGTTGCATTAGGATTAGAACCAATCCAATGCAATGTACCAGTTTCCTTCAATTTTGTGCCAGCAACACTATTTCCACCCAGAAAATCAATTAATGTTGTCCATTCCACGTCAGATGGTACATGCCATCCTGTTGGGCACAAATTACCCGTGTTTACTGCGTACCAATTATACAAAGCTCCGTAAGTATTCTTATTGGTTGTTTCATCATTGTTGTACCAACAGTATGCTGAAGTTGTAAGGTTATTCCATTCGGAATTATTTATAATATATGGTATGGCTGTACCATTCCCAAAATGGGTGTTTTTCAGGTTCTCGTTCAGCCATTTTTGTGTACCTATTGTCACAGAATGATAAAAATTTTGATCTGCATCTTCTGCTGAATATGTTGTGAAGGTTACATCTTCTCCAATACTTTTCCCTAATTCATTTTCTGCAATAATTCTATAGTGATATGTTGTTTCTGAAGTTAAACCAGTGAAAGAGTTGCTCGTACCCAAAAAATCGCCTCCTGAAAAAGGATATTGTGAAGCAGGAAGTAAACTCCCGTAACTTGTGGAAGTTCCAAACTCAAAGAAAAAATTGGTTGGCAAATAGTTTGGATTAACTGAAGCTACTAATGTGGCTGAAGTAATTTTTACATTTTGAGCAGGTTCTGTAATAACTGTAGGAACATCTCCAAGAGTTTTGAAAGTCAGATCATCACCATTCGTAGTCCCTAAAACATTTGTTGCTTTAACTCTGAAATGGTAAGTCGTCCCTGGATTCAATCCAGCCAAATCAGTATTGACGTAGACTGGGGCGTTTGCAATAATGGTACTTTGCGAGGGAGCAACAGAATTTCCATAGCTTGTAGTGGTTCCCCATTCAAAGATTATTGTAGTTGATAAAGAATTTGGATTAACGGAACCGTTTAGTTTTGCTGTCTTAATATTTAGATTTGTAGCAGCTTGAGTAATGGAAGCAGGAACCTGGCCCAGAGTTTTAAAAGTCATATCATTACTATATGTTATTCCAAGAGAATTTTCTGCTTTAATTCTGAAATGATATGTTGTTCCAAAAGTTAATTCTAATAGGTCAGCTTTGACAGAGACATTTCCATCTGTATCGCCAACTACAGGACTTTCCAGTGCTGTAGCAGTACTGCCATAGCTTGTTGAAACTCCATATTCAAATGTAACTGTAGTTGACAAGAAATTTGGATTAACTGAACCGTTTAAGGTTGCTGAGTTTATCGTAATATTTGAGGTATTAAGAGTATTTGAAGCAGGTTTATCACCATGAGTTTTAAATGATACTGACTTGCCATAACCAGTACCAGCATTGTTGGTTGCATATGCTCTAACGTAATACGAGGTATTTGGAGAAAGTTGGGTGATATTACTGGTAAAAGATAATACATCACCATTTTCCGTTGTTTTGCTACTTTCAATTGTAGGATCATCTGAAGTATTCCAGCAAACACCTTTTGAGACAATTGGTGCGCCTCCATCGGCTGTTATACTGCCTCCCGAAATGGCAGTGGTCGTGGAAATCTCAGTTACAGTAGTCGTAGATAAGGAAGGTGGTACTGATTTCTTTTCGCAAGAAGGAACTAAAATGATCGTTAGGATTATTCCTAAAACATTAAATTGTTTTTTCATGAATTAAAATTAAAGGTTTTTAAAGATATAATTTATATGAATTCTGAAGTACCCAGAATACAAGAAGAATTTAAAATGCAATTATTTATTCTGTTTAAAAAGTTAGCGTTTGTTTAATCCTGGTAAAAAAGATGAATTAGTGGTCAAGATAAATTGTCTAGAATAACCAGTCTAGATGCATGAACCTGTCCCGGAAGCACTGAAACTGTCCGGGTGGCAGAAATTTGAAAAGCGGATTTGAACTTTCTCTCATAGACTTTTAGGGCTGATAACGGAGTCGTCCAGGCTGCGGAAGCCAATTAATTAAACCGTCCGAGTTAGGTGGTCGTAGTATTTATTTAGTCCTTTATTTTAAGTAATAGTAAAATAAAACAGGATATTATAACTATTCCATTAAATGTGCTCAAGATACCTGATGACGATGGATGTAAATGTTTAAAATCCAGTATCGCAGGGTAGATAAAAAATATTGTTAGAGTAATTAATAGCCCAATTAGTTCCGCGAACCTTATCTTGCTAATCAAAAGCAAACTCAATATCAAATATATGACACTGAACATTAGATATTTAATAAAACTTGGATCTGGATTGGTTATTAAACCAAGGTATAGATTTGCTACAAATAAAAGTAAAAGAAGAACAATAGGGATAATGCGGATTGATGTGATTTTATAACCCATATGCTAAACATTTCGGATAAGCTATTTTTCAATTATAAGACTCCAATTTCAATTTTTTTATCGCTATTCGGATTCAGCCTTCAATTCTGTCAGAGTTAAATATTTTTTACGTCCCAAAGTCAAGTCGTAAATGAATAATAACATAACTGGAATAAATACAAGAATAACTGAAATTATGGTTGACGAAAAGTTCAATACCAAGGCTAAAATTGGAAACCCATATGAAGCTAGATTTCTTAATAATCTGTTTTTAAAACCAGTGATTACAAATGACTTTGTATCATTATCAACAAGGTTAAATTCAATTTCTTTGCTGCTTCCGCAATCAATCTTGGCAAAGATCAGGTGATTCCCCGACGTCAAGGTAATCTCTTTCAATTGTCCGTCGGAAATTTTACCAACTTTTTGTCCATCAATGAATACAGAATAGTCCCTTAATAAGTTAAGAAATTCGTGTTTTCTTTGAATTTTAATTGTTGCCATGGCTTTGGAAAAATATTATCGATCCTTAGCTCATGTTTTGTTTATCGATCATAGCGTAAAATTCCTCTCTATAGGTATCACTTATTGGAATTAAAGTTTTTCCAATTTTTATTCTATTTCGTTCAATGCTTTCTATTTTATTTATAGCAACAATGAAAGATTTATGAGCTCTCACAAATTCATTAGACGGTAATATTTCTAATATACCTTTAAAGCTTTGAAGAGTTAGGATGGCTTTTTCAGATGTTACAATTTTTAGGTAGTCTTTCATCCCCTCAATATATAAGATAGTTTTCAATTCAATTCGTTCGATCCGGTATTCTGTATTTACGAAAATTGAGTCTTTTTGATGAATATTTTTTCCTTTTAATTGCTCAAGCCTAACCTCTGCAACATTATTAACAGCTTTTACAAATCTTTCAAATGAATATGGCTTTAATAGATAGTCGTCAACTTTGAATTCATAACATTTGAGAGCATACTGATCATAAGCAGAAGTTATAATAATACTAGACTTTTGATTATAAGTTTCAAGAAATTGAATTCCATTGAAACCTTTCATTTGAATATCCAGGAATACAACATCAATTGGATTTTCTTTGATAAAAGAGACTGCTTCCAATGCTTTATTAAAAGTGTTTACTAATTCAAGTAACGGTAGTTTTTCAATAAAATCCGTTAGCTTTTCTGTAGCTAAAGGCTCATCTTCAATTATTATACATTTAAGCTTCATCCAATTTTATTGAGAAGTTTACGGTAAATTGTTGATCGTCTTTTTTAATCTCAAATACATGGGAGTCCGGAAATATTAAATCAAATCTTTTTTTCACAAGATCTATACCCAAACCCTGATGAGACTCATCTAAAAGCTCTTCTTTCTCATACGCATTAGTAATAGAAAAATCTAGATGATGATCTTTTAAATTTATTGTAAGTAATATGGCATCATTTTCTTTTACAAATCTACCATGTTTGAAGGCATTTTCAACCAAAGGCAGGAAAAGCATTGGAGGAATCTTTTCATGCTGATTATCAATATTAATATTTATTATTATTGGCTCCTTGTGATCTATCCTTATCTTTTGAAGAGAAATGTAATTATTTAAAAATCTGATCTCAGACTCAATGTCAATTTTTTCAATGTTTGCATCATATAACATGTATCGCATCTCTTCCGAGAGTTTCATTAAAAGTTCGGAAGCTTTCTGAGGATTTTTTAAAATAAGAGCATCAATATTATTTAAAGAATTGAAAATGAAATGAGGGTTAACCTGAGAACGAAGCATATTCAATTCGTTTTTCAGGTTTGTGGTTTCAAGTTCCTTCCTTTTCTTCTTCTCATCAAAATATCCTAAAATCGTTTTATGAGCTAAGGCCAATCCTCCTTGCAAGAAAGTAATTATGATATTAAGCAAAATATAGGCAATTGTAACTTTTGACAATAGTTCAGAAAACGATAACCCTTTTGTATTTAGTACCGGAAATAGGAGCCAAAACCATTTTTGTACAACTAGGACTGCAAATATTGCCGCAATCGAGATATACTTTTTCCACCATAAATCCTTTTTTTTGAGAATTTCCAGAATTACAAAATAGAAGACATAAAATACAATGAAGAACTTTACCGTACCTATAGCTGTATCCCAGATCATTGTATTGAGATTATAGTGGGCCCCAGGAGTTGCCTGTTCAATCGTGCTGCGGTTCAGTATGAATATTATTATGGGAGACGCCGAAATTGGTATAAATACAATTATCCATAATAAAATATGCCAGAATATTTTTTGAGATTTATTCATATTTAAATAGCTTATGAAAAAGGAGTCCTCAATATGAATGATGTAGAGGACTCCTTTTTCTTATTTTCTTTCCTTTATTTCTTTACTCTTTTCTGCAATTTTTTTCTGAAAAGAAGGATATTCAACTGTCATAAAATTTTGCATATATTCCGTCTGGATATCAGGTGTGACTTTTACAAATTTTTGACCTGTGGGAGATTGATAGAATTTTAATAATTCATCTATCTCATCATCTGTAAAATACTTGTCATATACTTTGGGGTAAAATTCAGTTAAAGCCTTTTTAGCCATTTTTTTTGTCTCGTCCATCAGAAAAGTTGAGAATTCATCCTGCTGTTCTTTTGTTAGATCTTTTGAAGTTTGTTGCTTCATGAACTGCAGCATACCGTCAAAACCTTTATTAATCATTTCTTCGGAATTAACAATTGAGATGTACATTAAAATCTTCTCTTGTTTTGTTTGACCATTTAATTGTAAACATGCCAAACTTACTAATAGAATGATAAATGCATTTTTCATAGTCATAAAATTTAGTTTAGAATAAATTTGAATGTAAACTTATAATTGGTCAGATGACTATAAAAATAAAATGTACACAAAGTCAAAACATATAGACAATCCATCTTTTCATATCGATGTGTCACATTTGTATATACTTATTCTTTAATAAATGATTTTAATTACTTATAGATAAAGCAAAAATGTCTAGCAGCTGCGCAGGCCTTCACAGTGGCCGACTGCCAAACCATTGAATGTCCATTCGCAAGTGGGTAAGGTCTTGATTTCATGCTAGTGCTTTTGAAAATCAGTCCTGATAGATGTTAGAAAATATTGTGTCATAATATTTTCTCCTATGTAGCCTTTCTCTAGATTTACGAGCTATGCCACCTAACGGCCCGGCGGTTTGATTAGGTGCCGTCGGAGCCTGCCCTGAGTTTACCGAAGGGTCGCGGTGACTTATTTTTTGCCAGTCCTGGTAAACGGAAGAGAAGCCAATGGTCACGGTGAAGCTGTTAAACGGTACCAAGTCCCGATAGATGTCTGTGAAGTTTTGTGTCATGATGAAATAATCTCGGTGAAGAGTAAAAAACAAGGTGCCAGCGCGTCGGCTTGCAACCCTATTGACTTTGTCTCGGCAGCAGGAACAGTCCAGGTGGCACAAGATTTAATAAGTGGGTTAAATTCTTCTCATAAAGACTTTTGAATGCGAAGATAAAATAGTCTGGGTTGCGAAAGGCAACCGAGGACCTACATGAATCTGTTTTGCGCAGCAACCTGAAATCTTATCCGGTCCGAGCTCATTGAACAATTGCTCGGCAATTGTTCAATAATTAATTAAACCGTCCGATTTAGGTACTGTTGAGATTTTTAAATATTGTCATGAATGTGGAAGATACTATTTACTGCAATCAGTAGAAAAATAAACATTTAAACTGTTAGTAGTGTTTAGTGTGAGACCAACAGTGGGAAAAGGCAAGCCCCATACACATACCTTTGTAAGAGAAGGCATGTCATTTATAAAAAGAGTTTTTAGCGAAGTATTTTTTGAAATGTTCAGAACTGTGAGTCCATTCTTTCCACAGTATAATGTTGCTAATGCATTGTTATTCGTTAAATCTAGAGAAGTAATATGACTATTACTACATGCCAGATACTCTAAATTAATATTTTTAGTAACGTCTATCTTGTAAAGTGGTAAATTGTAACCACAGTTCAGATATTTAAGTGATGTATTTTTAGAAACATCCAGGCTTCCGTCTGCAACTCCTAACATATTCTGGCTACATTCCAAATAAGTCAGTGAGATGTTATTAGTTATATCAAGCGAACCCAAATTATTATAAAAACAATCTAAAAAAGTTATGGCAATATTCTTCGAGACATTAATCGAATTAAGTTTGTTTGAGCCGCAGGCAACTTTTCTTAAGAGAGGATTATTCTCGAACGATAATCTATCCAGTTGATTATAGAAGCAGTATATCGTATCAAGAAGGGTGTTCTTGGAAACATCCAGAGTGGTTAAATGGTTGGATACACAATCCAAGTACGTTAATGAGGTGGCTCCAGAGATATCTAACTTAGACAAATTGCATGATTCAGTAACAAGAATTTTTAAGGCATGATTGCCAGTAAGCTTTAGTTCTGTAAATGTATTATTGCCACAGTCGAGTTTTTCCAGATTGCTAAATGATTCAATTCCTGATAGATCAGAAATATTACGTCCGTTAATATTCAATGATTTAACTGCCCTTGCTTCGGTAAGACTAATTTTCCCATCCCCATCTGTGTCACACCCGTTTTGGATTAAAACAATAAGGAATGAGTGGTCTCGAATTCCAACAAAGGTATTTGAATCATCTTTTTTACATCTAATCAGCAGTGCTACAGCTAATAATATCACAAATAATGTTAATCTAAGTTTCATATTTATAATTTTAATGTATGTAAACCAAGGAACTTAATTATTGTACGAATCACCATCAATGGTACCTAACGGCCCGGCGGTTTAATTAGGTGCCGTCCGTGTCAGGGTTGGCATGTGTTTTTGCAAAGTCCTGGTAGATGAACTGTAGTTTCTTGTCACGATAAAACTGTCCAGATGGCGTGGTCCCGATAAGTGGGCAGGATTTGTCATGTCACGATAAGGTTGTCTAGGTGGCATTGCAAAAACCATGACAACTCGAGCGTCGGCTTGCAGCCCTATTAACTTTGTCTCGGCAGCAGGAGTAGTCAGGGTACACAAAGTTTGATAAGTGGTTTTAATTTTACTCGCATAGACTTTGTGGCCGATTACGAAGCTGTCCGGGCTGACGAAGGCAATTACCCATACCATCCGTGTTATAAGCAGGCTCTTGTTAATTAGATTTCTCAGGTCTGGTTATTACATCTAACATATAAAATGAATCGTCAGAACAAAAATAATAGGTTATACTTAACGGAATAGTAATATAATTTAAATTAAATCTGCCTGAGAATATAGTGTAGAATAGAGCTCCTGAATTGGGAAATTGCAGAGGAACTGAGGTTTGATATCCTTTTAATGAAAAGTCTTTACGATTAAGAAAGATAGTCCAATTTCTTTTAAAATAATCATTGACTTTAAGTGTAGAGTCATAAGTAAAATCTATTGAATAGCATTTAGCACCTTGATAATTTACTTTTCTAGCCCTTTTGCTAAGCTGAAGACCAGAGTTTTTCAATTCCATTAAAAGTCCAAAAAGACATGTATGATGTTCCTTATAGAATGCAATACCCTCTTTATCAATGCTATCTTGCATGGTTACTTTAATTTTATTATTGTTGACATCCCGTACTTCGTTAAAGTAAATCCCATTTTGAATACCAGATGTCTCTTTTTGATTAGAGAATAAAAACGTGCGTTTATAGGCATCAGAATCCCTATTAATCTCAATGATTTCATTATATTCAAATGCCGCATTTACTCTGATATTCCTTAATCGAATGATACCTTGATAAGCATGCCAATTGCCATAAGGGTCTACTACTAAAATGGCTTTTTGGAGAATCTCAGAACTGCTATTTCTAGTTCGTTGTAGAAAGACAAAGGCTACAAAAATCAGAAAAGCAAAAACAAGAGAGGACAGAAGTATTTTCTTTTTTGGCTGGCTTGTAGAGCGATTTTTAATTATAGGATAACTATCCAGTTTGGGAGGTTTGATTTCTTGAATTTGAGCATTAAATTCCACTTTACCGCTGATCCCAAGGTAAAGATCTCGAATTGAATGTGCAACTTTGTTAATCTGGTCCCGGTAATAGGTTTTATTAAGATTTTCATTTGCATGATCTTCAGTAGCTCTTAATGGTCTGTTTACTCCAGACGAACTATAAATAAATTCTATGCCTCTGAGTGGTCCACCCAGAAGAGTCTCGCACATGACAATGTCTTCTTTATCAATATCGTTAATCTTTATTGGAAGAACTCTCGATGCAACATTACCTCCAGGCAGCTTTATTTTAAGGCCAAATTTATCGGCACGTGCTATTTCGATAAACCTTACAAATTCATGCTGCCATGCAAATGAACGTTGATCACAATATGTCCTCGAAATTATCGGAATAAAAATTACTGACTTCAGCTTATCCTCCAAAGAGTCTTCAACATCATGAGATTCAAGCAAACCATCATGAGGATTTATATCGAAATATAGATTTATGTTTTCCTTGAAGGTTGCTTCTAGCTCTTTCTTAAGGTTTTCTACAAATTCAGTTACCCAACCATCATATTTGTTGTCTTTTTGACGGTAGCTTAGGAATATGTCGTAATTATACCCTTCTATTAAACTTGGCATATTTAGAATTTTGTCTAAGTTAGTCAAAACGCATCTAAAAGTCAAGGATGCACCTCGGCTTGCTTATAACGGCCCTTCGGTTTAATTAGGTGCCTCTGCGTCGCGGTGCCGCGTTTTTTGCCAGTCCCGGTAGATGGCGCGAAGTTGTCTTGTCACGGTAAAAGCCGATTACGTATGAGTCCCGATAATGAAAATGGTATTTACTTGTCACGGTACATTTTATAAACGGAGAGCAAAAAACGCTGCCAACAGAGTGTCGGCCTGCAGCCCTACTGACTTTGTCTCGGCAACAGGATGAGTCAGGGCACACCAAATTTAATAATAGAGTTGAATTTACGAGCATAGACTTAAATAGCAGATTACGAATGTGTCAGGGCTGCAGAAGGCACTTAACTATACCATCCGTGTTAGCTGCTGTGCTATGTTAAAGTTGCCTCGGTGGCAGAAAATTGTCACGATAATTTCGGATTTTTTTAAGACCCGGTAGAAGAAACGGATTTGTCATGTTGCATGATTTTTCTAAACGGTGAAAAAACATTTCGTTGAAATCTGGAAATTTGGGATGTAGTTGGGCTGGTACATTTAATAAGCGTTTTGGGAGTGTTTTACAAAATTGTCATGCTCTGAAAAGCTTATTAAAGGTACCAGCGAGTTAGCTGCTGTGCAAATTTTACGGCTGTCTCGGTGAAAGAAAGTTTCCTGCTTTAGCCGCGTGTCTCGCCGAGTGGCAGGGACGGGCTGGAGGGCTCTTTACGCAATGACGAATTTACTTGTTTTACTTATTTAATTTTGCGTAATGTGCCCGACAGCGCAAGGAAGGTTTGGTTTAGGGGGAAAGGCTCATTTGCAGCTTAGTGTAATCTGATTTTGTAACCGATGTTTTCAAGTTGCAAATGTGCCTTTGAATCTTTCATGATTTCGCTGAGTTAAATCTTTGTATGGTCTGCAAAAATAATTCCGGCTCTTTTCTTTCAATAAAGTTTGTACATCTAATAGCAGCATCTTTCATTGGACCGGATTTCATTGTTTTTGCATTTTGCGTACAATGTTTAATGCAGGCACAACACAAGGTGCATTTGTCTATATTAATTACACGGCTATCTTCAGTATCAATTGCTCCAACCGGGCATCCTGAGGAACAAACGCCACACTGCTTGCAGTCGTCGTTGACCGCAATAAAATCAAGATGCCACAATTGTTTTGTTCCTCCGTAAGGAAAATTGCCCGGAACTTCAATATTATTTACTGTTTTGACAAATGATACTGAATTAACAGTTTCTTTAATTTTTCGTCCAAACGATTCGGCGAGCCGTAAGTCATTTAAATCTGGGCGCCCCACAGAGCTTGGCAAATCGGTACTTGAAAAAGAGTGCTCTCCAATAAATGCAGCACCTGCAATTAGTTTGCAACCACAATTCACCAATAAATCTTTAAGTTCGAGCAATGCATCATCAAAAGCCCGATTGCCATATACAACCACACAAACAGTTGGTGTATTGTCGGCCTTGATTGAATTTAGCCAATCTGTTAATATCGATGGCACTCTACCCATATATACAGGAACAGCTACAACAAGTAATTCATTTCTGCCAGTAATCAGGTTATGTTCCCGATCTTCCGGTTGGGTAATATCTATCAGCTCTTCGCTTGGGTGGCGAATTCCACGAGCAATGCTTTTAATTACAGTTTTTGTTGTCCCTGTTGGCGAAAAGCATACTAACTTTAAGGCTTCTGTTTTCATAGGTACATCTCCTTTTCACTAAATTTTGTTGTTACCACTTTTTTACCTGATTGAAAAAAGAAAAATTCATACTTCCTGTAGTAATAAGGGGAATTAGTTCATCGAATAATTTGTTGCTTCTCAGTTTTTCACCAACTGCTCTAAGTTTCTCCATATTTTCGATGTGATAAATTAGAAACCAGGTATTCCCTTCCATTGCTTTTACAAATTCACATTCTATAAATCCATCCTGATTTTGGAGAAAATCATTGATTAGGTTAACCTTTGCTAAAAGTTGCTCATTAGTTGTAGTTTGCAATGCTTCGATTTTTACAAACTCTGTAATAATTGTTGTTTTCATATCTAAATGTTTTAAAGTTTATGAAAACAAAATTAAGGTGTACAAAACTAAAGGAATAGTATAAAAACGACAACTAAGTTAATTTTCCAATTTGCAATATGGAGTCGTTCTGATTGACAAAGTCACTCGGTGTATTACCGGCAAAACGCTTAAAATCTTTGATAAAGTGCATTTGGTCAAAATATCCCTGGTCATAGGCCAGGTCTGATAGTTTTAAGAAATCTTTGTAAAGAAGCCGGTTCAAACTGGAATGAAAGCGATTCAAAGTACCATATGAATTTGCCGGTATTCCAACATATTTATTGTACATCCGTTCTAAATTACGTATACAAATATTGTTTTGCCTACAGAAATTTGTTATTTGCAACGAATTCTCACTTTTTTTAAGTGCCTTGAAAATCTTTTGAAATCTTTCAGGACTATCATTATTATGAATAAGGAGCAAGACTAACTCTTTTTCGATAATATCCAACCTTGCTCTCACATCGGGCTCCACTTTTAATCGCTCACTTATGGATTTTGTCCACTTGAGGCCTACTTCGAAACTGCCCAACAATTGATTTCTAAATTCAGAAACAGGTATTTTTATGAATGGGTAAAACCCTTCAGAGAAAAAACAAATACCAAGTGTATGAACTTTGCCGGAAAGTTTTAAATGAGCATTCATATAATGGTCCTGTAAGCCAGAAAAGTAAACATTATCAAGCAAATGGTCATTACCATTAATTGACAAAATATGAGGGGCATCACTAAGATTAAATCTAAGATTAATATTTCTCTGCGGAATTAATTTGTGGTTCACTTGCATAAGATCAACACGGAATTCCCAAAAAAAATTGATATAATTCTTAAGTAGAGGATGCTGAACGTGATATTTTATTATTTCATGCTGCATCTGATATTGAACTAGTTAAACACAAAAATATTAAATATTATTAAATTCTGAATATCTTTTAATCCATTTTCGATGATTAGCAGGAACGAACTAAAAGGCTCGTTTCCTACACTTGCATTTGTGTATAATTAAAAACTGTCTCGATACCTCGGATTTGTTGCGATAATTGAACCTTGTAAATGTCTACAGTATGGAAGACTGGCAGGGGCTCGTTGGTGTTTTATTGCTAGTGTTTTACAACAGGTTAGATATTATGCATGAATTGTCAAGATGTGATAAAGTTGTCCAGATGGCAAAGTCCCGCTAAACGGGCAGGGTTTGTCATGTTGTGAAAAAATTGTCCAGATGGCGGAGTCCGTGCGGGCAAAAAAGCATGTGTTTGGCAACGCAGGGACGGTTGCAGGGACGGGTTGCCAAACTCTTGCGTGCGCGTTGGAAGTACAGGTATAGTGAGCACTTGGGGAATTTGCATAGCAGCAAACGGCCTGGCGGTTTGGTTAGTTGCCGTCAGCGTCGCGGTGGGGTGGTTTTTGCCTAAGTCCCGGTAGATGGACGCGCAGTTTCTCGTCCAGGCAGAGGTGTCCAGATGGCTGAGTCCCGGTAAATGGGGAGAAGTTTCAGGTCAAGGTGTAGTTTATAAGTGGCGCCTGCAAAAGCCATGACACCAGTGCGTCGGCTGGCAGCCCTATTGACTCTGTCCCCGTAGATGGAACAGTCCGGGTGGCACAGAATTTAATAAACGGGTTAAATTTTTCTCTCATAGACTTTTAGGGCTGATTGCTAAGTAGTCTGGGCTGCCTAAGGCAATTCAGCAAACCGTCCGAGTCAGGTGGTCGTTGCTGTCAATAAAATTACAGTAGTGATAAATAAAATCCTAAGACAATAATTACCATAGATATCAATGCTCCTCTCCAAGGTGTCTTGACATTAGTTTTTTTGTATAGGGAATAGTTAAAAACGAATAAACCCAAGCAAAATATAAAAGGAATGATTGGTATTAAGAATTTTAATTCAGGCTCGGGTTTCAAATAGTTCATAATTGGGAAAATAAATAAAAAGAGAAAAACAGTGAAAAAACTGATACCGGTGATTCTCAAAAGGGTGATGATAACTTGTTGAAGAGGTAAATCAATAGTTTGCCAATCTTTTGCAGCAGCTTTTTCATGAAAAGGAAGAAACTTTTTGGTGGAGATTGTTTTTAATGCCATAACAAGGCAAATGATTCCCAATATTAGATAAATCACTAATGAGAGCAGAGCTGGAATATGGTTCATAATATTGAAGGATAAATTGTTATTGTTTCAAGTTGTGAGCTATGCCACCTAACGGCCCGGCGGTTTGGTTAGTTGCCGTCAGCGTCACGGTGGCGTGGTTTTTGCAAGTCCCGGTAGATGGACGTGCAGTTTCTCGTCCAGGCAGAGGTGTCCAGATGGCTGAGTTCCGGTAAATGGGGAGAAGTTTCATGTCAAGGTGTAGTTTATAAGTGGCGCCTGCAAAAACCATGACACCAGTGCGTCGGCTGGCAGCCCTATTGACTCTGTCCCGTTAGATGGAACAGTCCGGGTGGCACAGAATTTAATAAACGGGTTAAATTTTTCTCTCATAGACTTTTAGGGCTGATTGCTAAGTAGTCTGGGCTGCCGAAGGCAATTCAGCAAACCGTCCGAGTTAGCACAATTATTTTTTAAGTTCTAGAGGTTAATAATTTGCGTTTTTTGTTTTGTATAAATTATCCCAGTACTTATTTGTGCTTTCCAAAAAGGCAGTTTGATTTATTTTAATATTTAACCTATTATTAGTCATTGATTTTATTTTCCCAAAATCGACTATCTCATGTGTTGCTGTTCGTAATGCCTTAAGGAATCGTTTTAATAGCATATAATTAAATGGATTTTGCATAAGAAATATCCCCCCTGGCCTATATATCTCAGCTATTAATGGAGAGTGTGAGCTATGACTATATAGTTTAAAAAATGGTCTAACAGAGTCAAATTGGCTGAAACTTGGAAACCCACAAATTGAAAAAACAACGAACGCTTTATTTGTTTTTTCTCTCCTGGGATGCCTTATTTCTGTTATCCCTTTCTCAAAGTATGGGTATTGCCTCATTACGCCTCTATCCATAAAGTTTTTAAGAATCCCTGGGACACCATAAGCATAGAGAGGGAAAGCGTAGAATATTAAATCAGCCTCTTCGTACAATTTATAGAGCTCATTAACATCATCTTTTAAAATGCACTCGCCATTTTTTTTAAGCCAACATTGCAAACAACCCAAACAATGTTGGATTTTATATTGAGAGAGAATAATATGTCTAACCTCAACTTTTTTTTCTTCAAGAAAGTGCTCGATACTATCACAATAAAGTTTTGTGTACCCTTTTGTTCCTCTTGGAGATGAATCTACTAAAAGTACTTTCTTAGGTTTTTCCCAACCAATTCTTGGTGATAACTCAAATTTTGAAATCTTGTCTGAAAAAGGTTTCAAATCAACTGCATACAAGTCGTTTGGTATTATTTTTTTAAAATATGAGACATCTCCTGTAAATTTTAATTTTCCTAAAATTATCCCTATTATTGGATTCAATCTTTTCTCAGCAAGAGCCAGCCAGTTCGAAAAGGATGCGTCAAGTCTGACATTATAGAATTCGCTTATTCCTTCAACAAAAATCATTTCTTCACCATTAGCGTAGAAGTAACAATTAATTTTCTCATGTTCTTCATTAAGACAAAATTGTATTGTCCCTTTTTCTTTTTTAGGAAGTTCTTTATAAGCATCTGAAATGTATTGATGCATTGTTTTCATTACATCGATAGGAGAAGGCAGTTCTTTCATTATTAAGTTCAAGAATTTGTAAAACTATTATGATTACAATCAAGTGCATTCAAATTTAAACAAATGACTGTTAGCACAAGTATACTGTTGCATTTCTGTTTAAAAATTGGCCGGATTCGAAAATTGTCAAGATGGAGCAATATAGTCATGATACAATAAATTTGTCAAAATAATTGAGCGAAGGCAGAGTCCAGATTATGTAATAAATGATACTATTTGAGCAGAAAGTTAATAGACTAGGGCGGGTAGCCAATTTATTGATCCTGAGAGATATTTGTGCTAACGGCCCGGCGGTTTAATTAGGTGCCGTCGGAGCCTGCCCTGAGTTTACCGAAGGGTCGCGGTGCCGTGTTTTTTGCCAGTCCCGGTAAGTGGACGTGAATCCTCGGGTCACGGTAAAACTGTTAAAAGGTACCAAGTCCTGGTAGATGGCAGTGAAGTTTCGTGTCACGATGAAATAGTCTTGGTGATAGCAAAAAACAAGGCGTCAGCGCGTCGGCCCGCAACCCTATTGACTTTGTCTCGGCAGCAGGATCTGTCCGGGTGCAACAAGATTTAATAAGTTGAATTGAATTTACTCGCATAGACTTTAGGGGCAGGTCGAGAAGTAGTCCGGGTTGCAAAAGGCAACCGAGGACCTACCAGAATCTGCTTTGCGCTGCAACCTGAAATCTTATCCGGTCCGAGCTCATTGAACAATTGCTCGGCAATTGTTCAATAATTAATTAAACAGTCCGAGTTAGCACAAGTAATATTTTTTTGTGGGTTAAGAACTATTAAACTTTTTGTAATTCAAGTAAAGTGCTTAAAGTATTAAGATCATTTCTTGAAGTTTCATAGGAGTCAAATTTTTTTACAGGCATAATAATTTTATTGTTAGAATCATATAAAAAAATTCGTATGTCATTATTATGAATATCTACTGGTTGATTTCCACGAATATATCCAACAAATCCTCTATGATATTTCTTTAATCCCAATTTCATATTAGGTTTGATATCGATCCATTTTCCGAGTGGGATGATACCAAAGAGGTTATCTGAATATTTAATTTTCTTATTAGTGGTATCAATAGAAGTACTTGTAGATGTAAAAGCAGCTAATGCTCCAATAATTGATATGAGAAATCCAAAGATTGAAAAATAGGTTGCTATAAGTCCCCCTATCATCAAGAAGAATCCAGTTGAAGATCCGAACGGTCCAAATGATATATCCAGTTTGTTTTTTATTATCATTATAAATGTAAATAGAGTTTATTCAGTTGATAAGAAACCTAAAAATGCAAATTAGCACAAGTTGATCCTGTTAGTAGATTAAAATTGGCCGGGTACGAAATTGTCAAGGTGAGAGTTAATTGTAATGATATATAAAACTGTCTAGAAGAGAGTCGAGCGATGGCCAAGTCCAGATAATGTAACAAATGATAAAATTTGAGTAGAAATTTAATAGGTTACGGAGGGTAGCCAATTCATTGATCCTGAGAACTATTTGTGCTAACGGCCAGGCGGTTTGAATAGTTGCCGTCCGCGTCGGGGTTGGCATGTGTTTTTGCTAAGTCCCGATAGGTGGACGAGCATTTGGTGTCACGATAAAACTGTCCAAATGGTGTAGTCCCGATAAGTGGGCAGGATTTGTCGTGTCACGATAAAACTGTCTAGGTAGCGTTGAAAAAACCATGACAACTAGCGTGTCAGCCGGCAGCCCTATTGACTTTGTCTCGGCAGCAGGATCTGTCCAGGTGCCACAAGATTGAATAAGTCGCGATGATTTTACTTGCATAGACTTTGGGGGCTGATAACGAAGTAGTCCGGGTTGCAAAAGGCAACCGAGGACCTACCAGAATCTGTTTTGCGCAGCAACCTGAAATCTTATCCGGTCCGAGCTCATTGAACAATTGCTCGGCAATTGTTCAATAATTAATTAAACCGTCCGATTTATGCTTAGGCTTTATTTTTTGTCCCATGGTATCTCACCTCTGGTTCGAAAACCATCAGAGACTACATAATCTCCAATTGAATTCTGTTGTGCTTGGATGCACATATAGATCATCGGATTGTCAGAATTATTTCTACAGCTTCTTTTTCCGTCTGGTGCAACTCTAATTATTGATCCTTCTTTAATGTTAAAAATATTACCGTCCACTTGAAATTGACCAGTCCCTTTGAGGATAATATAAATCTCCTCATGGGTTTTATGTTGGTGTAAAAATGGGATATCTGTGTTCGGAGGCAAAATATTGAATGAAATTTCTGTCCCAGTAGATTTCAAGGTTTCCCCAATGAAGACTTTCCCTTTTACTTCAGTTTTTAATTTTGGATGTAAGAAGGAATAATCCATCAAATTGTTAAAATCACCTAGATCAATTGTTGAGTAATTTTTACCTTCTGATGTTACAACTACATTTTTCATATTAGAGATTTTTGAATGATTAAATTTATTTAAGATTTGATGAGTTATGCTTAGGTAATATCTGTCATGGTGCTCCAAATTTATCAAGAATAACCAAACTACCTCGGAATTGTGTCGGGAACCAACCTGCTTAAGCATAACGGCCCGGCGGTATAATTAGTTGCCGTCCGTGTCAGGGTTGGCATGCGTTTTTGCAAAGTCCCTGTAAGAGGGCAGGACTTACTTGTCAAGATTAAACTGTCCAGATGGCGATGCAAAAAACATGACAACTCGAGCGTTGGCTTGCAACCCTATTGACTCTGTCTTGGCAGTAGAAACAGTCCGGGTGCAACAAAATTTGATAAGTTGAAATGAATTTGATCGCATAGACTTTAGGGGCTGATCGAAAAGTTGTCCGGGTTGCAAAAGGCAACCGAGGACCTACCAGAATCTGTTTTGCGTAGCAACCTGAAATCTTATCCGGTCCGAGCTCATTGAACAATTGCTCGGCAATTGTTCAATAATTAATTAAACCGTCCGAGTTAGCTGTAGGGCACATTTTAAAACTATCAAGTAGCAGTCTTTTAATTTTAAGTCATGCTTTCGCCACGTCAGTCACAATCTACCAACTAGTTATTAGTCAAGGCTTCAATATTTTAAATTGCAAATATCGTTTAATCAGGTATAGCATATCAAATCTACCAATTAAACTGGATTTTCAGAAATGGGTCTATCAATTTTGTCTCAACTGTGAAACTATCATCGTCATATGGCAGGGACGGGCTGGAAGGCTCTTTACGCAAAACTATAAATTACTCTATTCAACGTAGGTTTTTCTTTGCGTAATGTGCCTGACATTGAAGGGACGGTCTCAATGTTAAATGATTATTATGGTTTCTGTCTTATTATCTCACTACTCGTATCGTAGAGCTTCAATAGGATTTTTACCTGCTGCTCTGTATGATTGAAAGTTCACTGTCAACAATGCAATAAGAAAAGCAATGGTGCCAGCCAGTACAAATACCCACCAGCCTATATCTATCCGATATGCAAAGTTTTGCAACCATTTATTCATAGCGTACCAAGCAATTGGGCTTGCAATTATAATTGAAATCATTACCCATATAATATATTCTCCCGACAGCAATGTGTAGATTTCATTGGACTTTGCCCCGTTAATCTTCCTTATTCCTATCTCTTTTGTACGGCGCTCTGACATAAATGAAGAAAGTCCTAAAAGACCCAGACATGAAATTAAGATTGCAAGAAATGAGGAATAACGAATTATTTTACTCATGTTTTGTTCTGTCCGGTACAGGTTGACATAATCATCAGCCAAAAAATGAAAATTCTGGAGATAAGACAGATTAAATGATTGTATAGTTTTCGTAATGTAAGGAACTATTGAGGTTACTTTTTCAGGCTTCATCCGGATAAAAAATTCGATATCCGGATCTAATGTCATAATAAGCGGTTCAATTTTATAATGCATAGATTTATAGTGAAAATTCTTTACTACACCTATAATATGTAATTTCGATTGCCAGGGCGTCGTTATAATTTCCCCGATTGGATTATTGAATCCCATGATTTTTGCGGCAATTTCATTGATTACTACTGCGGAAGAATCCGTTGAAAATTCAGAAGAAAAGAAACGCCCCTTCTCAAGATCAAGATGAAATGTTTTAGCATAATCTGCATCACAACCCAAATTATAAAATGAAATATCATTACCTTCTCTATTTCCTGTCCAGTTTAAGCCATTCGAATGATTCAAAATGTTGACTGGACTATTGCCCCGAGTTATACTCACTATATCCGAATTGTTTAAAAGCTCTTTTTTTAAATCTTCAAGCGTTGAACCCTTAGGTCTGGAGTGACTCGTAAAATAGCCTATATTATCTTTATTTAATCCGAGGCGCTTATTTTGAATATAGTTAAGTTGATTTCCAACAATTAAGGTGCATATGATTAGCAAGACCGACAATGAAAACTGGAAAATAACTAGTACTCTTCTGAATTGTGCATTGCCAGGAATTTTATTAATTACCCCTTTTATTGTATTCAATGGCTTTAATGAAGACAGATACAAGGCTGGAAAACTTCCGGCCAAAATACCGCAAAACAGTATTACTGCAATCAACCCTATATATAAATGAGTGCTTTGATAGTTAATATCAAGTTGTTTGCCAATAAGGTTATTAAAACCGGGCAGCAGCAATTCAACTAAAATCATAGCTATTATGTGGGAAATTAATACCAGCAACAGAGATTCTCCCATAAATTGAACAAATATTTTGCTTCTGTTTGCTCCTA
>Ga0302296_1001135_pt1 | contig 19931 bp, 19 predicted proteins | sample III_Fen_N3_1_FD_194546 | JGI IMG/M metagenome (GOLD analysis project Ga0302296, IMG submission 194546) | Peat permafrost microbial communities from Stordalen Mire near Abisko, Sweden - III_Fen_N3_1 | ecosystem: Environmental > Terrestrial > Soil > Wetlands > Permafrost | place: Sweden: Abisko...
CTCAGGAAGTGCTTTATCCGAAAGGACAAGGGGTATATAATGTGGGTATTGCTCAGCGGTTATCATCGATTTCCGAAAAAGAGGAATCTTCGAATAAACGTTTGACCGCTTGGGAACGATCGTTTCATGTAATTAAAAAAGAACCTTTACTGGGTTGCGGATTGGGGAACTGGAAAGTGGTTACACTAAAGGAAGAAAATGAAACCAACCCGAATTACATCTATCAGTATAAAGCACATAACGATTTTATTGAGACCACCACCGAAGTGGGTATTTTCGGCGGATTATTTTTTGCTGCAATCTTTTTCGTTATTATCTTCAGTTTCTTTAAATCAGTGTATTTACGAAAAGATAGTGAATACCTGAAGTACCTCTTTTTACCAGCCTTTGGTTTAATGGCGTATTTCTTCGATGCCTTCTTTAATTTTCCGCAGGATCGTCCGGAGATTCAGGCATTATTTGCATTGTTTGCGGGTGCCGGTATTGCTTTAACTCAAATGTCAACACCAAAGAGTGTGGTTGTATCAGGAGAAGCTTCTGAAGATACGATTACGCCTAATGGAAATGCAGTGTCGCGGCTTTCCGGCTCTTATCTTCAGTTGATGGAGAAAAGAGGTTCATTTGTTCACAAAATCTTTACTGTGAAATTAGCAGTATTGTTGTTGTTTTGCGGATATATTCTGATACTCAATTATCAATCACTGAAATTGCAGCGTATTATCAAAGATGAAATGAATACGGGTAAATTGACACAATCGGCCAGCATGTTTGTCAATGGGTTCCCCTGGATTCCGGACATTAATGTTGTTGGGGAACCGATTTCGGCTCAAAAAGCAAGGTATCTGATTAATGAAAAGAAATACGACGAAGCGATTGCATTATTGAAAAAAGATCATTCAAGCCCATATGATACACGTCCGGAGTATTTTATCGCAATGGCCTATTTCAATCAGGGTAAAAACGACAGTGCCATGGTCTATAACAAAAAAGTGTTTCAGTATAAACCGCGCATGTTTGAGAATCTCTCGATGATGTGCGCCATATTGGAACGCTCAGGAAAGAGTAATGAAGCGGTACCTCTTTTGGATGATTATTTGTCAGCAGTTAAAGATAACAGCAAGGCCTGGGTAATGAATACGCAGTTCCTTAATAATATAGGAGACCTGAAAAAAGCCGCAGCTTGCATCGATTCTGCCTATAAATATTTGCCTACGGATACCACCATTGTGAAAAGATATGAGTTTCAGCGGTCGCGATTGCTGATTGCTCCATATGTTGATTTATTTAACCGGGCATTAGGCGCCTATCAAACACAGAAATATGATGACGCTGCTAAATTGTTAACCGAATTCATCAATAAAGAGCCAAATCTTCCTGAAGTATACGAATACCGGGCATTCAGCTACTATTTTACCAAACAGTTTCAGTCCAGTATTAACGACATAGATAAGATGTTTTCGTTTGGAGTAAAGCGGGGTAACTTACTGAATTTGCGTGGAGTCAATTTGCAAAGTATTGGAAAAGGGACAGAAGCCTGTGAGTATTATAAAGCAGCCATGCAAGCGGGAAATAAAGACGGCGGAACCAATTATAAGCAATTTTGTGGTGGTCAACAGGCACAACCCGCAGCTCAGTCAACCTATAATCCTTTGTTGATCAAGAAATAAAAAATGAAAATTACACAGTGTTACACAGTGGAAACACCGTGTAACACTGTGTAATAGTTTTATATTCTATTAAGCTTTCTGTTTCCTTTTGAGAAATAAATCAGGCAGTTGAAGCAGCGATTAATAGATAAAGCTTTGATAGCATATAAAAACCTTATTCTTATTTTATTTAACCTTAGTTACCATCAAAACATTTCAATAAATATCCCAGAGGGATAAAATGTTTATAGATAACAGATAATGCGAGTGAATATTCAACCCCGGTCGGGGTTGTAAAACTTCCCAATCATCATTTTCTATAAATATTTGACCTCTCTGAGGTCGTTTCTATCTTCTTGGAGTTTTTCAACAGACCCTACTTAGTTGCGTAAATATCAGGCTTTCTGTTTCCTTTTGAGAAATAAATCAGGCAATTGTAGCAGCGATTAATGGTTAAAGCTTTGATAGCATATAAAAACCTTATTTTTATTTTATTTAACCTTAGTAGCCATCAAAAAATCTCAATAAGTATCCCAGAGGGATAAAATGTTTATAGATAACAGATAATGCGAGTGAAAATTCAACCCCGGTCGGGGTTGGACTACTTCCTAATCATCATTTTCTATAAATATTTGACCTCTCTGAGGTCGTTTCTATCTTCTTGGAGCTTTTCAGCAGACCTTACTTAGTTGCCTATAATATTAAGCTTTCCGTTTTCTTTTGAGAAATAAATCAGGCAATTGAAGTAGCAAAAAAATAACTACAATCAATAGCGCCATTAAGGCATGTTTGTTCAGAAACCGAAAGGCAAAGGCCAGGGTAATGATAAAACCATTGGTAAATACAATGATCAGCGTGCTGTTAAAATGCGAAAACCCAAGTTTTAAGAGCCGATGGTGGATGTGATTCATGTCTGGTGCAAATGGCGATTTCCCTTTATATATCCGGATGGTAAAAACCCTGATCATATCGGCTAATGGGGTAGCCAAAATGGCCAGTGAAAAAACCGGTGAAAAACTAATTTCCTGAGGGGTGGTCGTTAAAGCAAATTCATTGTATTGAATAACCAGTACTGCAATCAATAATCCAAGGATTAAAGAACCCGTGTCGCCCAGAAATATCTTGTTGGTACTACCGTATACATTAAACCAAAGAAATGCCAGCAAACTTCCGATAATAGCCATACAAAGGATGGCATAGTCCTCGTTGAATGTAATCAGGAATTTAATACCAAAAATGATGGATGAAAATATCCCGATAGAAGCTGCTAACCCATCGATACCATCTACCAGATTCGTGGCATTGATAATGGAAACAATAGCTAGTAAAGTGATCAGAACACTAAAGATATAATCAATTTCGTATAAGCCCAATATCCCATGCAAGTTGGTGAAACGTATTCCTCCCGGAATGATCAGGATTAGCGCGCAAATGACCTGGGCAATGAATTTTTTACGGGCCGAAATAATCAGAATATCATCTTTTATCCCAATGAAAAACAAAATAATCAAGGAAGCCTGAATGTACCTGAATTCGATAAATTCGAATTGATGAAGGCTCAAAAGGGTGGCAATTGAAATGCCGATAAAAATGGCAACTCCCCCCAGATTTGGTATAACTACTTTATGTATTCTTCGTTCATTGGGCTCATCGTATAAATGTTTTTCTTTCGAAATCCGGACAATTACCGGAATCGAAACATATACCAGTACTAATCCGATCAGAAATGCAGAAATAAGTTGAATGGTTGGCATGGACAAATTTTAAGCTGCAACAAAGTTAAATCTTTATGTGAGACAGAAAAATTCAAATTGGCGGAAGGGTTAGTTCAATTTTAATAATTTGTGTCCGGTAAAATAATGAACATCGTTCGGAAACGTTTGTATTGTTTAACCTCTACGAGGTAAGCTGGCGTTGGGCTTGAAATTTTTACAATACTTTATCCGCTACGCGGAACCTTCCGCGTAGCGGATAAAGTATTGTAAATCAGTCGCAATTAATAGACCTTTTTTTCCGCGTAGCGGATAAACTAAATTTTATCGGACAACAATGAATTTTAATCATGGAATTAGGTATCTGGCAAACATTAGCAATCTATCAATAAACCCAGGGGGTTTGCATGTTTGTAGCTATATCAGGTGCAGAAGATATACGACCCCGGTTAGGGTCGAACAAACATCTCCCCGAATTTTCTATAAACATTTGATGCCTCGGGCATCCTGTATTATTAATTAAATGCCTGATTAATTTTATATGAATATCCGATTGTGTAGCTAAGATATCCTTTGCCGTCCCGATCTATCGGGACGGATTGAATGTTGAGCGAAGCTAAGGGCTTTAGCCACAATCGTTAGGGCTAAAGCCCAGATCCCTCATTTTCATTTTACCGTTGACTGAAGTCAACGGCAAAGAATATCAACACAATATTCAACTGCTTAGGCAAATAAGCGGATATTCATATAATTTTATAATTCAAAAGGTTGAGTATCCGGTTGTTTGTCTGGTTCATAGGAAACCGCATTAAAAACAAAACCTATCGAACCGAATTTGTTTGTGATCTCTCATCCCTGCCACGGTTTCGGGCATTTCGACCCCGATGTTGAGGTTCACGCCTTCGATGGCTTACATTTTCGGTAGAGTGCGCTTCATTTTTACAAAGAGAACGAGGTCGCCGGCCCCGGTTTCGGGCATTTCGACCCCGATGTTGAGGTTCCCGCCTTCGATGACTTACATTTTAGGTAGAGTGGGTTTCACTTTTACAAAGAGAACGAGGTTGTCGACCCCGGTTTCGGGCATTTCGATCCTGATATCGAGGTTCCTGTCTTCGATGACTTACATTTTCGGTAGGGTGGGTTTCATTTTTACAAAGAGAACGAGGTCGCCGGCCCCGGTTTCGGGCATTTCGACCCCGATGTTGAGGTTCCCGTCGTCGATGGCTTATATTTTCGGTAGAGTGGGTTTTATATTTACAAAGAGAACGAGGTTGCCGCCCCCGGTTTCGGGCATTTTAACACCGATGTTGGGCTTGCTGATCCTGATCGGTTATCCTTGAACCTCGGCTGGTTTCATTTATACCCAGACAAGCCTTACACAGCCTGACATGTCAGGGTACAATATCCTTGATTAATTTGCTACCGGTGCAGGAGCTGAATTCCCGTATCCGGCATACAGCTTGCCAAGGTCGTCGACAATACTTTTGGTACCAGGAGTACCAATGGAAGCCGATATTTTCGACATTTTATAAACGAACCTTGCAAACTCATACAGTTCGGCGCCAGCAAGCATTCGCGTATCGCTTACCATCTCGCTTAAGCGAGCCAGTTCGCGGTCAACCGATTGAAGTTTATTATACAACTGGCTATCTTTTTTTGCTTCTTCCAGTAGTGCAGGATTGGGCGAAATTGAAACTTCGCGCGAAGCATATTCAAGGGCCTTATTGGCAAAAGGAATACGGCCATCTTCGAGCATGGCAGTCGCTTTCTTTTGTGCCGGAGAGAGTTTCACCAAAAACGGAAGTTTCTGGCGAATGGTGTCGATGGCTTGAAGAACTTCCATGAGCCCTTCATCGTTAATTTCAACACTGATCTGATTCGACATAAATTTAATTTTTGATTTTTTAAAATAATTGTCTATAAAAATGCATAAGGCTGTGTTATGCAGATTTTCGAAATCAATAATTTGAAACCCAGTTATACCATGTGCAATTCTAAATCAGTCCAAACCTAGTGGTATTATTCACCTAATCTTTAATCGTTTCAAGATTTAACTAATTTAACAAATCTGATTATAAAAACCATAATATAGCCATGAAAATTATTAACAAAAAAATGTTTATTGCATTTTTTTCTCAGAGCATAAAATTCCATTCTTTCGGGTAAAGAATGAGAAACTGTTTAAAAATGGTATTTTTTGATTTTAATTCTTTGAATGAATTTGAAGATCTCGGATTTTAAATTCTCTTAAAAAACAGTTGGGGTATTTTTAAAATATTTTTTAAAAACAAAACCCACAAAGGATAGGGTACCCGATTGCTTTTTAAAACCCAATAATCTTCTCTCTTTTTATTGATTAAGCTCTTGAACCCGGTGGTACTTACTCCACCCATCCCCATCATTGTAATTACTTCAGGTATATAGTAAATATTCAGTGACTGATCCTGAAATACGCGAAGAATGTAATCGTAATCTGCAGCACATTTCAGATGAATGTCAAATGAGCCATGTTTCCCATACACTTCACGCCGCATAAAAAGAGTGGGGTGGGGAGGCATCCATCCTTGCCGGAGAAGCTTCGATTCAAAAGGGTTACTTTTCCAATATCGAACGATTTTGTTACTATCTTTTTTGTCGACAAAAACCAGATCTCCATATACCGCATCCGGATAGCTTTGCTCCTGTGGTGTAGAAAATGCCTGAACAATATTTTCAATTGTCTTTGTAGATTGGAAGCAATCATCGGAATGTAAAAATCCTATGATCTCACCTGTAGCCAGTCGAATTCCTTTGTTTAAAGCATCATAAATTCCTACATCGTGTTCAGTTATCATCTGGGTAATGCGGCTGGGAGTTATTTTTACAATATCCAAAGTGTTATCAGTCGAAAATCCATCGATAATAATGTGTTCAATATCGGGATGGGTTTGTTCATTAACCGATGCGATACATCTTGCAACGGTTGAAGAACTATTATAGGTGGCTGTTATGATGGAGATTTTCACCTTATTTTTAACTTTAAAATGCGTAAAAAGAGATAAATGAGAAACTGTATACGATATCCTATTTTAAAGAAAATGCTAAAATTGCTTCTTTGACTTGTGGGTGAAAAATTTGAAGTGTGCCTGCGAAACGAGATAAGTTTATCGGGAATAAATATGCTCTTTCCAATTAATTCAGTTAATAAACCTATCCAAATGTCGTGCATCGCAATGTGTTTCGGGAATGGAAGAATAGCCTGTTTGATGGTTTGATCGAATGCCAGGCAACATCCCAAATATGAGTTTCGCTTCAGGTTTGCAATAAAACCAGGGGCACTTTTGTTTACCAGATAAAATGACGGAAATAATTCATTGTCATTCCCATCAATGATGTTGCAATCGCTAACTACCAGATTGTAATTTTTTAAATAATCTAGAGTGACTTTAATTTTATTTTCCTTCCAAATATCGTCTTGGTCAGATAAAAAAATGTACTGTCCACTGGCTTTTGAAATAGCAAACTCGAAATTAAAGATTGGCGACCTGAAATTTTGATTGGTAAAAAGCTTAATTCGGTTGTCATTGAACTGCCTGATTACTTCAATGGTATTGTCGGTCGACGAATCATCAGAAACAATGACTTCATCATCCTTACCCAATTGGTTGAGAATGGAAGTGAGCTGAGCTTCGATGTATTTGGCTCCGTTGAAGGTGGCTATGCAGACTGAAATATTCATCTTTGATATCTAAAAACTATTGTCAAATTTAACTCAAAGTGCTATTGTTGTTATATCAGAGAGTCAAACTAATTTTCAATTTGCTTTTGAAAGCATTTTTGAATTAATAATTTATGTTGACTCAGAAAGGTTTCCCTATTAAATTTATTTAAAAATAACTTGTATCCGGATTCTCCCAGCTGCAATCGATGTTCTTGATCCATTAGTTTTAAAATAGCAGCTTGTAACTGATTGACATTGTCCGGATCTATTAAATATCCATTTTCACCGTCTGTTATAATCTCGGGTATACCACCAATGTTCGTACCGATAATTGCTTTTCCAAGAGACATTGCTTCCAAAAGTACTGTCGGTAGTGTTTCCCGGTATCGTGATAAACAAATTATGACATCCTGTGCATTCATAAATTTAATGGCAGTTTGGTGATCAAGAGAGCCAAGAAAGTAAATATTTTGTAGGGATTCTTCAATCACCAATTTATTTTTCAAATCTTCATAATAGACGTTTTCTCTAATTGGACCAACTATATTTCCAGTAACGTAGTAACCATCGCGATTTAGATTCTTTATTGCTTCAATAAAAACATCCTGTCCCTTTTGATATTGAATTACCCCTACAATGCATACATTCAACTTCTTGTCCAAATTATTATTTTGTGATTTTTTTGGAAGGCTGATTTCATGAGTGCCGTTATATATAACTTGTATTTTTGAAGAACTTATGCCTATCTTAATTAACTCGTCTTTCAAATAAAATGATGGAACAACTATAACATCTGAATAATAATTAATAAACCGGGATAAAAACAACTTATTAAATACAGTAATCCGAAATGCCGAATGACAGTAATAAATAATATCCAGTCTTTTAAATGCTTTATGAGGAAATATATATAAGATTGATATCAATTCATTTGCCAGAGCCACACTGTAGCCGCGGGTATTAGTAAAAATAGTATATGATGTTTTGAGAAATTTACGTAGAAATTTGAACCAGGTTGATGGAGATTTAGATAATGATTGGAATGAAATATAATCAGTTTCAGTCTTGTCATTTTCACTGTCCTTAAGTTTTTCATTTACGAATCGCTTATTAATACCAACGGATGACAATACATCATTAAATATGATTGTTGAACCCCCTTTGACATCATGAGCGCAAATACCATAAATCTTTGTAGGACCTAATTCTGCTTTATCGTTCACGTAAATAGATTTTTATTAAGCAAATAATTGACTTTTTGTACTTACTCAAGTTAATTATCTGTTGTTATTTTATGTTTCAATATTTTTGGGAACCCAAGTATTTCAAAAGATACTGTTGTGATGCCTAATATTTTGACATCTAAATCGTCTCCCAGTTTCTAATTTGCAACATTCTAAAATGATTATTTTGTTGAATTTTAATACTTGAAAATCTTCAAAGGATTATTTAAATCTATAAGCTTTTCTTAACCGCAATAATCGTGAAATTTTTTTCAGATGTTTTGTAAGTTTTATTTTGCCTTCAATTAGAGTTAAATATTCATACAATAAGTATATGAAATTTGATATTGATATATTCGGAAATTTATATTTTAAAAAAACAATTAATAATTCTTTTTTTATTTTCTCACTTAAAGCTATCTGACTGAATGCTTCACTATGTAATCTATAGCTTACTGTAGGTGCTGATAAAAAAAACAGTTTAAAGTTATTCTTTGTAGCTTTTAACCAGAGTGGATAATCTTCAATGAATTTTGTTGATTCATCAAATCCTTTAAGTCCAATTAAAGTTTCTTTTTTTAGAAATGCTGATGGAGCATTTAACCAATTTCTAATTATTAGTTTTTTAAATTGTTTTTTTGCAGAAAACTCATACAATTCGGAGTTGTCGTCCTCCACTTTCACAACAAGTTTGCTTGTTTCATCAATATATTTCATCTTCGAAAAGAGAAAGGAAATTGATGTATTGTTTGTTACAAATTGTATATTGCTACTAATACAGTTCTCAAGCAAAACATCGTCTCCTGCAATAAACTTCACCCATTGTCCACTTGCAACAAACAACCCTCTATTACAATTTGGAGTAATCCCTGTATTTTGTTTGTTGGTAATTAATTCTGTTTTGATAAACCTATTTTCATTTTTTTTAATCCAATTCCTGCAAATTTCAACGGTATTGTCTGTTGAACAGTCATCGCTTACAATTAATTCAATGTTTTGATAGGCTTGAGCTTTGGCACTTTCAAGGGTTTCGAGAACATATTTGGAAGAGTTATAAGTGATAACGATGATCGAAACTATTGGATGTTCTATGTTCTCTGGCATCTTTTTTACTATTATACTTTTCTAAATGATTTCTTATAATTTCAATCGTTGGTGTACAAATTTCTTTGTTTTTCTTTGATTTATATTTATCGAGCTGTATTTCTATATCCAATCAGTCAGTATCTTTCTTAACATGCTAATATCAATCTCAAAAGGATCATGTAATGTTTTTAGTAAATCGCCCTTGGTGGACTCTTCCGTGACATAGCGCAAATCGGCTCCAACCGCTGCGGCAATTGTTGAAAATCCGGAAAAAGGCAAGCGGGTCTTTGCAAATATAATGGCTTTACTTGTATTGGTGCAATATATTAAATTTGTAAATGCCGCTCCAGAGCCTCCTGCAATCCAGTCGGCCCCATTAAAAAGAGCCATTTGTTCAGTAGCTGATAATTCTTCAGGAGCAACCGAAACAAACCCAAACTCCTTTAATAAATTAAAAACGGCGCCTTCATTAAATTGTCTTCTTGTACTGGCATTACTTCGCGAAATATAAATACGTTTTGGAAAGGTCTTTGGGGAGATATTTACTAATAGTCGAGAACGCAAAGCAAGTAATGATCTGATGTCAAACTGAACATCTTCAGGAAGTAGATCGCGATCATTTATATAGTTTGGGGGGATAATGTTGGGTGAATTAATGAAATACATTTTTTTTACCCGGTAACGGCATCCATGATCTACCCCAATTAACTGTCGATCCTGAACATTAACAAACTGGAGTAATTCATTAAATTGCGGAACTTCAAAGCAGACCTTGTCTATCAAAATTGGGATATCTAAAGGAATATCGAGACTATCAAGTTTTTCGAATTTAATCAAAAACTCAAAGAGTAGGTGGTAATAATTAGCAGAGTAGTTGCCACCCATCCAAATGGCTTCTTTAAATTCTTTTTTTACAGTACCACTTTTAATAATTAGACCATTTTGCTTGTAGTAAACAATGCCAGTATCGGTATACCAATACCTTTGTCCTTTATCAAGTAATTTCAGATCATACAAAACCCGACCATTTTCCAAAAAGATGATGCTTGAGCTGCCAAAGAAAGTGGCATTTCTTAAACAAAGGCCATAATGGTCGTATTTTATTCCTTCAATCAGATCTGATTTATTTGAGGCAAGTTCGTCAAATTTTGGAGCACTATAAGATAATGTTACCTTGTCCAAATGCAGAACTTCCTCATCAGTAGATTTCAATCCCAAGTAATCTGATATTGCAACAAACTCTTCAGGTTCAATTCTCAAGCTTTTAACTAATAATTTTAATATTATTTTTAACCAAATGTTCCGATGACTTTTATACATCAAGCTTATTAGCAGCTTATAGTAGGGTCGAGATAAAAAAAGAAAAATTACATGATTGAAATAATATTTTGAGGCTTTCAGAATATTTGCAAATGTTATTCCAGTAATAAAAAACCTTTTTATTTGCATAACTTATAACAATTTGATGAAGTTTATTTAGAAAACAAATTGATACACTTCACTACATATTTTAAGTCCTCATCAGACATCACAGGGCTAATCGGTAAACTTAATACTTCCTCGTGAATTTTTTCTGTAATAGGAAATGATAGTCCATTTAACGATACGTATGCTCCCTGCTTGTGCGGTGGAATGGGGTAATGTATTAATGTTTGAATCCCATTATCTGTAAGATATTGCTGTAATTGGTCGCGGTGTGGAGTTCGAATAACGAATAAATGCCAAACCTTTTCGAGTTTCAAATTCAAGGTTTCACGTTCCGGGTTTTGAACGGGTAAGATGATTGCATGGTTTTTGATATTTTCCAGGTAATACTGAGCTATTTCGCGGCGCCGTTGATTGTCTGCATCCAGTCGTGGTAGTTTGGTTCGAAGTATGGCCGCCTGTATTTCATCCAAACGGGAATTGAAACCCCTGTAATCGTTCACATATTTCTTGTTTGAACCATAATTAGCCAGGGCACGGATTACAGCAGCAAGTTCATCATCGTTTGTGGTTACAGCTCCACCATCGCCTAAACATCCGAGGTTTTTGCCGGGATAGAAGCTGTGACCAGCAGCATGACCAATTGATCCGGTTCTTTTTTCTCCATAATGAGCACCAACTGCCTGGGCATTATCTTCAATTAATTTTAGATTATACTTTACAACCAATCGTTCAATTTCGGGATGCATGGCATTTTGTCCATATAAATGCACAAGCATAATTCCCTTGGTACGTTCTGTAATTTTCTCTTCAATCAAATATGGATCAATATTGTATGACGAAATATTTGGTTCAACCAAAATCGGAACTAAGTGGTTGTCAGTAATGGCAAGAATTGAAGCGATAAAGGTATTGGCAGGTACAATGATTTCATCACCTTCTTTCATGATGCCCATTTCAATATAGGCTTTTAAAATCAATCGCAAAGCATCTAATCCGTTTGCCACACCAATGCAATTTTTAGTGCCAATATAGTTAGCGTATTCCTGTTCGAACGACTTTACCTCGTTCCCTAACAAATACCAACCAGCATCGAGTACCCGTTTTATTGCATCTGATAATTCCGGTTCAAAACTATCGTTTATGGCTTTAAGGTCAAGAAATTTGATCATTTTCAATGTTTTTAGATTATGTGTTCTACTTTAAAAATAATTTTCAACTTACGTTTTGAAAATATCATTGGATATTTCTATAAATATCCAATTTGAGAAAACCATTTTCGTAAAACTATTTCAGTTGAAACAATCTCATAAGATTGCGATTGAAAAGCAAGGTTCAATTCAGTCAGATTTACTCCATTCGAAACTGCATTAATATGCTTTACATGATTATTTATTAACCATTTATAGAATAATAAGTCAAATAATCCTCGATATTTCTTTGATTCAAAGTCGACTGTTAATCCAGTTAAAAATAGTAATACTTCTTTTTCGTTTATAAATTTACCTGATTGATATCCCAGAATTTTACCTGATTGTTGGTTAGAATAGAATAATAGGAACTCGTCCTTTTTTTGATAGGATTTCTTTAAAAAAGTTAGGTTTCTTTTGATTGGAGTCATCTCGCTCATGGAATAATCTGATGAAAATCGATCATCAAAATGTACTTCTTTAGCAATTTCTAAAACTGTTTTGAGTTGATTATTATTTGCAACTTGGTTAATGGAATAGGGGAATAAATATGAATCACTTATGTTATTACTCTGAAGATTAAGTTTTCGATTGATTCGAAATTCACTAAACCGATAGCCTTGTCCTTCAAAATGGTGGATTATCTCGGTGTCTAAACTATTTATTGATATTTGAACGTAATCCGGTAAATACTTCTCGCAGGCTTTCGCTTCAAAGCTTCCATAGCCAATCCAATCTTTCTCAAAATCTACAAGCTTAAACATTCTTTTGTTTAGAATACTAGAATCCAGATGTAGTTTTAAGAGTTTCATAATCATTCATGTCAATATTAAAATATGAAATTACATTCTCCTTTGCTTTCTCCCAATTATCGAATGTAATCAAGTAATAATTATCTAATTCATCTTCATAATATTGTAACGGCGTTTTTAATGAATGATATCGTATTACCTTTTTATTATCCTTACGAACATCAAAAAGTAAAACATTCTTTTTCAAATAATAAAAACCGAAGTCAGATATTAAGAGATCGACCATGATTGGTAAAATGCTATTGTCGCAAGTTTCAAATAACCAACTTCCAATCGTAAAGGAGACATTATTGATTTTATAAAGGCGATATAATCCTTTCTTAATACCATTTTCAAATATTATGAAGTATAATTCTTCTTGTTTCTTTTCTTTGATTTTATAATTTTTAATCCACTTAATCTGTTCTTCAATGTTAGAAGATGTTGTGTTTAAATAACGATTTAGCTTAGGATTATTTCTTAGACTTACTATAAAATCAGCGTCTACTTCTTCTATTAATCTGATACTATACTTCATTTGGCAATTATATTCTAATTTATTGTGCCGAATAACCACCATCTATTACATACTCACTACCGGTAATCCAACTTGCCTTGTCTGAAAGGAGGAAAATAATCAACGAAGCAACATCTTCTGGCCTTCCTAAACCAAGTGGATGCTTTGCAATAATGTTATCCTTCGCTTCTTCTGGCAGGATTTCAAATGATTTCTTTATCATTTCTGTCTCGACAATTCCTGGTAACACACAATTGCATCTGATCCGTTTAGGAGCGAGTTCAAGCGCCATTGCTTTTGTGCCAGATAATAAGGCTGACTTACTTGAACAATATATAATTTTCCCAGGAGTACCAATTCTTCCCATTATCGAACTCAAGAATATAAAGGATGTGCCATTTGCATCGTACACATTTTTTTGTGAAATTATTCGAGCCATCTCAAATCCTGAAAATACATTAGTTTCAAAGACTTCTTTAAATAGCTTGGGCGTTGATGCTTTAAATGGCAGGGTTTTTTCAATTCCAGCACAGTGTACAAAACCACTTATTGGACCAAAATTTTTAACAGATGTGCGTATTATTTCTTCCATTTGGGGATAATCAGTAACATCCAGGGAATGATATTCATGGCCTTGATTTTGCAATGAATAAAAAGTTTCTTCCAACCGCTCAATATTCCTTCCAAATAAGATTACTGAAGCTCCCAGCGAAGCCGCAAGTTGCGAAACCGCTTTCCCAATACCAGAAGAAGCCCCAGTCACTAAAATACGTTTCCCGTTAAGATTAATCATCTTCAAATTTATCAACTCCAATTAGTTCTATAACCGAATTAAAATCTGATAATTCCTTAATTTGTTGAGCAGTAAGCTTAACATTAAAATTCTCATCAGTAAATGCAATCATAGACATAACGGCTAGTGAATCGTAACCTTCAACTGATTTCAGTTGAGTTTCTAAAGTCAAACCATTGTTTTCAAACTCACAGTATTCTGCAAGTTGAATTACGAATTCTTTTTTTTTCATAATCTTAATTTCTAATATTATACTTCAACGATTGTTGCACCCCAGGAATAACCTACTCCAAATCCACAAAGTAAAACTTTATTTCCTTTTTGAATCAGTCCATTTTTAATAGCATCATCATATGCTATTGGTATTGTTGAAGAAACAGTATTTCCTGTTAATAGCATATTTGAATAAAATTTTTCCTTTGGAATCCCAATTTTCTTTCGTAGGTACTCGATCATATACTTATTTGCTTGATGAAAAATTACAAAATCAATTTGGTTTAATGTTAGGTTATTTTTTTCTAAGCACTTCTCAACAACAGAAGGGACTGCTTCAATTGTGAAATTAAATATTTCCGGTCCATTCATGAATAAATCATTTTCAGTATAAATGTCGTTGGATTCAGTTACTTTTTCTACTGCTTGCGGATTATATTTGCTTCTTAAACACCCATTTGGTACGATTAAATTGTTGCTACCTTTACCATCAGTTCCAAGTATAAAGTTAAATATTTGCTCATTGGCAGTGCTTTCAATAATTGCTGCAGCTGCTCCGTCTCCAAATATTGTTCTATTTGCTAAATCTTTCGAATTTAGATGTTTTGAATAGGTTTCTGCGGTTATCAACAATACAGTGCTGGCAATCCCTGCATTTATAAATGATTTTGCCATCGCTAAACCATATATAAATCCTGAACAACCAAGATTAAAATCAAAGGCACCTGTTTCAGTTCGCAAACCTAATCTATCTTGTAGTATACATGCTGTCGTGGGTAAAAAATAATCAGGGCTTTGAGTGCAAAGTATAAGCATATCTATTTTCTGCCGGTCATAATCAAACAAAACATTTTGAGCAGCGTGATAAGCCAAATCTCCTGCAGTTTCTTCCAACCCTGCAATATGACGCTCTCTTATCCCAAGCTTACTTTCAATTTTTTCAGGTTCCCATCTTCCGAAATCATTAGCTAATTGCTCATTTGTTAATTTATTTTCAGGTAAATATGTTCCTATGCGATAAATCTTTGTTCCCATATTTTTATTTTTTGTATGTGATAAAATCCTGATATTGTCTGATATAATCTGATTCATCATATTTATGAGATGCCAATACCATACAGATTGAGCCTGAAGAAAATTCAAATAGTTCACGCCAGATGCCAGGTACAACCATTAATCCATAATTAGGTCTGTTCAACTTTATTATTTTTTTATTCGCACCATCATCGAGTAATACGTCAAAACTTCCACTTGCGGCAACAATCAATTGGGATAACTCTTTATGGGCGTGGCCTCCACGACTTTCACCACCTGGTATGTCATATAGGTAGTATATCCTCCGGATATTAAAAGGAATATTTTGTTCTCCTTCAATAATGGTAATGTTTCCAGCCCGATTATGGATTTTACTAAGAGGTAGCACATGGCAATCATAAACACTATTTCTTCTCATAATTCTGTAAGCCTTAAAAAGTCTGAGTAATCGCGAATATAATCAACTTCAGAAAAATGAGTTGAACTAAGTACCATTGCCAATGAGTTGGTAGAGAAGTTGTTCATTTGCCGCCAAAGACCTGCAGGAATATATAAGCCATAATAGGAACGGTTTAAAGAATACTTTTTTTGCTCTTTACCATCATCCACTAACACATCAAAACTACCAGAGAGTGCAACAATGAGCTCCTGTTGTTCTTTAAATGCATGCCCCCCGCGGACTTGCCCTCCAGGAACATCGTAAATCCAATAGGTGCGTTCTATTTTAAATGGAATATGGTTTTCTTCTTCAATAAAAGAGAGGTTGCCGCGTGGATCCTCAATTCTAGGGAGATTGACCATCTTCACTTCTGATAAGCTTGATTTCATATACTTCATATTCAAAGTTAAATTTAAAATTTAAGTACAATTAATTTAGCAGACATAAATAGTTTCATTTTCGTCCACCTTGTATCTCGTAACATTCACTTATATGAAGAGCATTTGCACATTTTTTAATCTGTAATTAAACGTCATTCTAATCGATAAAATTGTATGTAAAATCAACTTGTGGCCTTAATACGCCTGGAGGAATTCCCATATTTGTTCCTTGCCCTGTTAGTGTATTTTCTACTTCAAAGTTTAGTACATTGTCTTTCATCCAGAGTAAATATCTTTGACTTTCTCCAAAAATTAATTTCATTTTATATTTTCCAGCATTTAAAGTGTAAGGCTTTAATTGAAATTTAACTTCATAAATTCCTTCTCTCGAATCTTGATTAGGAGTAATTACTTTACCTATATGAAACACACAAATCTCATCAACAGTTGATAATTCAAACGTTGCATCCATATTAATACCCGACTTGTAATTATAAAATTGTAAAATGAAATTTATTCCAGATTCTACATTTAATTCATTACCAATAATTGGACTTATTTCAAACGATTTAATACGAATATTTTCATTTCCTGGAGCTAAAGTTAAATCTTCAAAATATAAGTTTGGATTCTTATTGTAGCTCTCACTCATATAAAATGCGACAGTATCTTCAATATTCCCAGAAAATGCATTTCTGCCATTAGACAATAGTATACCATTATTACATAGTGATTTTATCGCACTCATGTTATGGCTCACAAAAATTACTGTTCTTCCATCATTTTTGCTTACATCCTCCATTTTTCCCAAACACTTTTTCTGGAATTCGGCATCGCCTACGGCCAGTACTTCGTCAATAATCAGTATTTCGGGTTCCAAATGAGCAGCCACTGCAAAAGCTAAACGCACGTACATGCCGCTGCTGTAACGCTTAACGGGAGTATCCAGAAACTTCTCCACTCCGGCAAAGTCAACAATTTCATCAAACTTTTTACGCACCTCAGTCTGGCTCATGCCCAGGATTGCACCGTTCAGGTAAATGTTTTCGCGGCCACTCAATTCAGGATGGAATCCGGTTCCTACTTCCAACAGACTGGCTACACGGCCTTTTAACCGGATGCGTCCAGTGGTGGGTTCTGTAATACGGCTCAGTACTTTTAACAGCGTACTTTTGCCAGCGCCGTTACGGCCAATAATGCCTACACGGTCGCCCTGTTGTACTTCAAAATTAATGTCTTTCAGTGCCCAGAATTCTTCGATCTCGTTACCTGCAATGAGTTGCCCACCCGAAAGGATGTTTTTGGTTTTCGATACCATCTGTCGGGTTTTGTTGGCCAATACATCGCGCAGAGCAATGTATCGTTCACGCTGGTGCCCGATAAGGTAAGATTTTCCGAGATTTTCTACTTTTATAATTGGTTGCATAATTTTGGGTTCACAGTGTTACACCGTGGAAACACAGAGTTCCACAGTGTTTTTATATTTTAATTACACAGGAGTATCACTGAGTTTGCACAGAGTTACACGGTGTAATAGTTTAATTTTATCTTTAATAATATTACTCTGAGATACACTGTGATTACTCCGTGTGACACTGTGTACCCTTCAAGATTATAATACAAATCGCTTGATGCCATTCTTCAGACTTTTTACATTGAAATTGATCAATAGTCCAACTCTTTTTTCGCCGAAGCGAAGATAAGTCAATATTTGCGCAAAATGAACATCAGTAAACGAATCAACTGTTTTCAGTTCGACAACCACCGCATTCTCAACCAGCAAATCCATTCGGTAACCACAATCCAGTTTCACTTCTTCGTAAATGATGGGTACTGGCTTTTCCTCTTCAACTTTCAATCCTTTCTTGCGAAGCTCGTATGCCAAACATGTTCTATAAGCCGATTCCAATAACCCCGGTCCCAATGCCGTGTGAACTTTGTATGCCGAATCAAGTATCTCGTGAGTTATCTGGTTGATTTCCATCTTTTAAAAATATTTCACTGTGTAACACTGTGCGAACACTGAGTAACACTGTGTATCTAGGCGTAGTCGGCCAGCATCTTCTCCGTTTTCCTGAAATAGCGTATTCCCAGCCACGCAAATGCAACAATCACCACAGTCGAAATCCATAAACTCGTTAAGTTTAACGGCACATCACCACCAATAATACACCACCGAAATCCGTCAATCACTCCCACCATCGGGTTCAGCGAATAAAGAAGCTGATATTTTTCAGGCACTATCGAACTACTGAATGCTACCGGAGAGATGTACATTCCAAACTGAACAACAAAAGGAACAATATACCGAAAGTCGCGGTATTTCAGGTTCAGTGTCGACATTAAAAGGCCAAATCCGAACGAAGCCAGAAAAGTGAGGATAAAGAAAAATGGTAAAAACAGCATGTTGATGCTTGGAACAAACTGGTAAGGGATCATGATCAGCAACAACATGGCAAAGGTGATCAGGAAATCGACAAATCCCAATACAATTGAACTTGCCGGGATTAAAATCCGGGGGAAATATACTTTAGTAAATAAGTTGGTATTCGAAATCAAACTGTTGCTGCTTTCGCTCAATGCATTCGAAAAAAATTGCCAGGGTAAAAGTCCGGCAAGCGACATAATTGCATAAGGCGCATTTCCTTCGGAAGGCAGTTTGGCCAGCTTGCTAAATACCACCACGATGACAACCATGGTTAACAAGGGACGCAAAACACTCCACGCAACTCCGATAACTGTTTGTTTGTATCGAACTTTGAAATCGCGCCAGGCCAGAATGTAAAATAACTCGCGGTAACGCCATAAGTCGCTCCAGTAATTCTTTTCAATTCGTCCCGGCTCTATAATTAATTCCAATTCGTCTGCCTTCATTCTTTACGTATAAGTTTATCTGTTTGCTTACTTTCTGTTCAGCCGAGTTTGATCGTACAAATATCATAAAAATGCGTTGAAAGAAAAATTTGATTTTCTATATTATAAATGCAATATGTTGCTCTGAGATTTCATGGAGTAGCACAGCGCAAACAGGAGTCTTTATTCCGAATAAAAGTTTCAAGATATACTCGACTCTTTAATCTTTTAAGATAATTCTCGCGTTTTAGAGCCTCCGTTTTTGTTGGATGGATTTCGGTGTAAACAACTTTCCATGGTCTGCCAGATTTTGTTGAAAGTGTCGCACCAGCATTATGCCGGATTAATCGTTGTTCAATGTCAGCGCAACTTCCAATATAATAGCGATCGCGGGATTGGCTGAAAAGGATATAGACCAAGTGAGGCATGAAAAAATATTATTCAGAGTGTTGTTTAAGGTACGAATAATAAATGTATTTGGAAGGTGTAAAAAGGAAAAGCAGTTAAGGAATTTCCTTAACTGCTTCGTTTTAAGTAGCGAGAGTCCCGACATGTCGGGACGACCTTCCCGATGCAATCGGGACGCTCTAACCAGCGGGGCCACCTCATCTTAATAAATATTTCCGATTGATCTTTTTTGGGATGTTCAAATAAAAAAGGGTTTCGAAATTAATCAAAACCCTTTTAATTCACTAATAACAGTGTAGCGAGAGGCGGGCATGATCCGCCGACCTTCCCGATGCGATCGGGACGCTCTAATCCCGAGTTCTCGGGAAGCTACCTCAACTTAATAAATATTTCCGATTGATCCTTTTTGGGATGTTCAAATAAAAAAGGGTTTCGAAATTAATCAAAACCCTTTTAATTCACTGATTTTAACAGTGTAGCGAGAGGCGGGCATGATCCGCCGACCTCGCGATTATGAATC
>Ga0302296_1001136_pt1 | contig 19923 bp, 13 predicted proteins | sample III_Fen_N3_1_FD_194546 | JGI IMG/M metagenome (GOLD analysis project Ga0302296, IMG submission 194546) | Peat permafrost microbial communities from Stordalen Mire near Abisko, Sweden - III_Fen_N3_1 | ecosystem: Environmental > Terrestrial > Soil > Wetlands > Permafrost | place: Sweden: Abisko...
CAAAACACATAGAAAGCCATTTGCACTTGTTTGCAAATGGCTTTCTTTTTTTTCTCATTTTTTGTTACTCGTTTGTTACTCGTTTGTCACCTGAATAAAAAATTCAGACTATCCCTTTTTCTTTTGTTGAACGATCAGTTAGTCACAAAAGCAATTTTGTGCGATTCCTTTGCGAAATATTGACCGATGAACATATACAAGCAATCGGGGAAAACTATGCCTTACGAGCAACCAAAACAAGCGAAGTGATCTTTTGGCAGATTGACATTCAAGGCAAAGTCCGTACAGGTAAAATTATGCAATACAACCCTGATACTGGACGTAGACTAAAACACGAAAGCGGGGCAATTGATTGGGTTCACAACAAACTAAAGAAGATCGGTACATTACCAGAAGACTTTAACCTACAACAATGTTTCTTTGGCGAACATTTATTGAAACTCTACCCTGAAAAAACAGTAGCAATCGTAGAAAGTGAGAAATTAGCTTTAATAGCTAGTGCAGTTTTTTCAGATTTAGTTTGGCTAAGTGCTGGGAACATACATGGTTTATCAATAGAAAAATGTGAAGTACTTAAAAGTAGAAATACAATCCTTTTTCCATACTTAAACGCCTTTGATAAATGGAGCGAAAAGGCAATTCAAATAAAAAAAGAATACAATTGTAATATCACTGTTTCTTCTCTTTTAGAAGATATTGCCACTCCCGAAGCAAAAGCTGACGGACTTGATTTAGCAGATTATTTGATTGAACAACTTCGTAAAAGGAATTACGAACCATTACAAGCTATTCAAAGTCATTTTACTCCTGAACTTCAATCATTGATCCAAGAAAATCCAGCTTTATTTCTACTGATTGGCAGTTTAGAACTCGAAGAAATCTAAACTGAATATCAATTTTTTTCAAAAATAATGATATGTGAAAATAATATTGTAGCTTTGTGTCTTTGAAAAAAAACATCTAATATGCTTAACCAAAATCCTGAACAAATAGCCCGAGACCAAATCGACAAGCAATTGTCGGAATGTGGTTGGATTATTCAGAGTAAGCAGAGGATAAATCTTCATGCCGGGTTGGGTGTGGCAGTGCGTGAATATCAGACGGATGTTGGTCCGGCGGATTATGTGTTATTTGTTGGAGGGAAACCGGTTGGCATTATTGAGGCTAAACGCGAAGAGGAAGGACAGAAATTCTCAGTACACGAAAGTCAAGTAGAGGAATATGCCAAAGCCAAGCTAAAGCTGATTAATAACGAGCCTTTGCCGTTTCTGTATTTAAGTACGGGAGCTATCACCCGCTTTGCCGATACGCGCGACCCCAAACCTCGTTTCAGGGAAACATTTACATTTCATCGCCCCGAAGGACTCACAAGTTGGTTGCGCAAGGATAAATCACTCCGCCGACGAATGGCAGAGGATATGCCAGCACTTATTACAACAGGACTCCGTGACTGTCAGGTGGATGCTATTACCAAATTAGAAGAATCTTTTAAAAAGAATAAGCCAAAAGCCCTGATTCAAATGGCTACCGGTTCGGGTAAAACCTTTACGGCCATTACCTTTATCTACCGCCTATTGAAAAACGTAAAAGCCAACAAAGTGCTGTTTCTGGTCGATACGAAAAACCTTGGCGAACAGGCCGAAGGTGAATTACGCAGCTATATACCACAAGATGACAACCGCCTTTTTCCAGAACTGCATGGTGTAGTGAGATTGAATAGCTCATTTGTACCGCAAGACTGTCAGGTATATATCAGCACCATTCAGCGATTGTATTCTATTCTGAAAGGAACAGAACTGGATGAAAGCGCCGAACAGGAAAATCCGAATGAACTGAAGAGTTTTGCCAAAGAGGCTATGCCGGTGGTTTATAACGAAAAAATCCCCATTGAGTTTTTCGACTTTATCGTGATTGATGAATGTCACCGAAGCATTTATAACCTGTGGAAACAGGTGTTGGATTATTTCGATGCGTTTCAGGTAGGATTGACAGCTACGCCAGATAACCGTACTTTTGGCTATTTTAATCAGAATGTGGTTTCGGACTACGGTTACGAAAAAGCGGTGATTGATGGTGTGTTAGTTCCGTACAATGTATATACAATCAAAACACAGATAACCCAACAAGGTGCAGCCCTAAAAATGGGCGAAATGGTGGATAAACGCGAACGCCTTACCCGCAAGAAGTTTTGGGAAGCGGTGGACGAAGATGTGGAATACAGCGGTAAACAGTTGGACAGGGATATTGTAAACCCCAGCACCATCCGCTCCATTATCCGTGAAGTGAAAAATACCTTGCCAACGATATTTCCTGACCGTTATATAGGGACAAGTCGCGACTTCTCCGATTTTGAAGTGCCCAAGATGTTGGTGTTTGCCAAGACCGATAGCCACGCCGAAGATATTATTGAAATTATACGGGAAGAATTTGATGAGAGCAACGATTTTTGTAAGAAAATCACCTATCAAAGTTCCGAAGACCCCAAAACGATACTCAACAGTTTTCGCAATCTGTATTACCCACGTATAGCCGTTACGGTGGATATGATTGCGACCGGAACTGATGTGCGTCCGCTGGAAGTGCTACTGTTTATGCGCGACGTGAAAAGCCGAAGTTATTATGAACAAATGAAAGGACGTGGTACACGCACCTGCTCTATCGAAGAATTGCGTGCCAAGGGAACTCCTTCTGCTAAGTTTTCCAAAGATCATTTTGTGATTATAGATGCCGTTGGTGTGGAGCAATCGCAGAAAACCGATAGCCGACCGCTGGAAAAAGCACCCGGTGTATCGCTCAAAGAAGTATTACAGCGCATTGCTGTGGGAGATCGAAGTGAAGAAATGCTGACCACACTGGCTAACCGGCTGCTCCGCCTCGATAAACAAATAAATACACGCGAAAAGGAAACATTCAGTTCGTTGGCTGATGGCAAAACCATAAACAATGTGGTGAAACAATTGCTCAATGCCTATGACCCCGACACAGTGGAAGGGATACGGGTACGTGTGCAAACCGATAACAAAGGTCTTCCACCCACTGAAATTGAATCAGCCATACAAGCCGAGCAACAACGCATGGTGGAACAGGCAGTGGCTGTATTTCATAATCCCGATCTACGCAACTTTATTACTGATGTGCGTAAAAAGTACGATCAGATAATTGATACACTGAATCAGGACACCATCACCAAAAGTGCTTGGGTAAAGGATATTGAAGCCGAAGCACAGCAAACCGTGCAGGACTTTAAAGCATGGATAGTAGCTCATAAAGATGAAATCACAGCGTTACAACTGTTCTACGGACAGCCTTACCAACGCCGGGAGTTAACTTACAAAATGATTAAAGAGCTTTCGCAAAAACTGGTATTGGACAAACCGAACCTGGCACCTATGCAGGTATGGCGCGCTTCGACTACGCTCAGCGGCCTGAAAAGGTCTTTGAGCGAAGCCGAAAAGACAAGTCCACTCAATGAACTGATTGCCTTGGTGTCTTTAGTCCGTAATGTATGTGGCATTGACGAAATGCTCACTCCTTACGACAAAACAGTGGATAAAAACTTTCAGGACTGGGTTTGGAAACGCCACTCCGGTGCAGGACATAAATTTACCGAAGAGCAAATGGAATGGTTACGTATGATTAAAGAACATGTAACCAGTAGCTTCCATATAGAGAAAGACGATTTTGATTACAATCCATTCAATTCGCAGGGTGGTTTAGCCCGTATGTGGCAATTGTTCGGTGACGAAACGGAAGAAATTATAAATGAATTGAATGAGGTGCTGGCAGCTTGAAAGGATATATGTACATATTACTTTGTGCAAACGGACAATATTATACCGGCAGCACAAATGATCTTGAAAGAAGATTGGCACAGCACCAAATGGGTGAGGGCGCAAACTTCACAAAGAAGCATTTGCCTGTAAAGTTGGTTTACTTTGAAGAGTTCCAACTGGTAAGTGATGCTTTCTACAGGGAAAAACAAGTACAGGGATGGAGCAGAGCAAAAAAGGAGGCACTCATAAATGGCGATAAGAATAAGTTGCATGAGTTGTCGGAGTGTAAGAACGAAACGGCTTCTTCTCGACTTCGCTCGAAGACCGATTGAGGCTACATTTAAATAAAATACCCTTCGACTTCGCTCAGGGTGCGCGTTGAACGAGCGGCATCTCTTAAATGCGATGGTTGAGCGAAGTCGAAACCAATTATACAAAGAAAAAATAATGCTCCCTGAGCGTAGTCGAAGGGAGAAATAAATAAATCGAACCATGGCGAGTAATGTAAATATCACATCAAAAGGGATACAGAAAGTACTTCAAAATTATACTCCCAAACAAGCTTTAGCTGAATATATTTGGAATGGATTCGATGCTAAATCGGATAAAATTGAAATTAATTATTCGGCGAATGAATTAGGCTTGGTCGAGTTTATTGAGGTAATTGACTATGGATATGGTATTGACTATGAGAAGCTAAAATCAAAGTTTGATCCATTTTATGAATCAGAGAAAGCCATAGAAATTTCAGCGCCAAAACATACATCCGTAATGCATGGGAAAAATGGTGTTGGTCGACTAACTTTTTTTAAATTCGCTCAAAACGCCCATTGGATCTCAACTTCACAGAGCGAAAAAGGACTGATTACATGTTCTATAAAAATAGCCAATGATGGTTTAAATAGATATGATCCTCAATTATTAGAAACGAATTCAAATTCACAAACAGGTACTAAAGTTACTTTCAGTAACTTGTATGTAAGTAATACAGAATTAGAAAAGGAAATTATTCCGTTTCTGATTACAGAGTTTTGTTGGTTTCTGGAACTTAATAAAAACAAGAATTACGCCATATTAATAAATGGAGTTGCTTTAGATTATACTCAAAACATTATTGATTTTGAAGATGATATTGTTGTGCAATATGACAAAAGTGAGCTTACATTTAAATTTAAATATGTTCAATGGAAAGGGGCTCTTCATAAAGAATTTTCAAAATACTATTTCTTAAATGGAGCAGGCGAAGAAGTTTATAAAGATTTTACGACTCTGAATAAGAAGGGAGATGAGTTTTTCCATAGCATATATATCAAAGGCGATTTTTTCGATGATTTTGATTTTAATAGTAATGAAAGCGAAGATCAAGTACGCTTGTTTGGAAAAGCAAAGTCATCACCAGAATACAAATATCTTATTAAAGAGGTAAATAAATATCTCAGGGAAAAAAGGAAACCATTTCTTAGAGTATTTGCGTCCAAAATGGTTGAGAAGTTTGAGCAAGATGGTGTAATGCCTGTTTATAAGAATGAGTGGGAAAATCTATATAAGAAATCTCAACTGGAGGAAACAATAATTGGATTATATGAAGCACAACCGAAGTTGTTTACCAATTTGAATATTGAGCAGAAAAAAACGTTTGTTCGTTTTCTCGATTTGCTTTTAGATTCAAACGAACGAGAAAGTCTGTTTAAAATAATGGACGAAATAATTGAGTTAGATCAGGAAGAAAGGGAAGATTTAGCAAAACTGTTTAAAGTGACGAGATTAAACCGAATAATTGAGACTACAAAGCTTATTGAAGACAGATATAAAACATATTACAAGCTTAAAGACCTGGTGTTTAATCCGGATTTAAAAGCTGATGAAGTTCACCATTTACAAAAGTTTGTTGAAAGTCATTATTGGATTTTTGGGGAACAATATCATTTAGTGACAGCGGCAGAACCAAAATTCGAAGAAGCATTAAGGAGATATATTTACCTGCTGACTAAGGAAGATGCAGCCCCTGAAATTGACCATCCTCATAAACTTAAGGAAATGGACATTTTTGCATGTCGGCAAAATGTACTTACAGATAGAATTGAAAATATAGTTGTAGAGCTGAAACATCCACAAATTAATTTAGGTTCAAAACAGTATAATCAGGTGTATAATTACTTAGACGTTATTCTGAAGCAACCGGATTTTAATGCCCCTAATATGTATTGGGAGTTCTATTTAGTTGGTAATAAATTCGATTCAAGTAATTTTATAAAAAATTTAATCAACACAAACAAGCCTCATGGTCTTAGATCCTTAATTCAATATCTTGAAGATGGAAGAATAAAAGTTTTTGCCAAAACTTGGAGTGAGATATTTGCAGATTTTGAGATAAAGCATAAATACCTTGATGATAAATTAAAACTTGAAAAAGAAATGCTCTTAAATGATTTAGAAACTGCCAATGAGGTTGTTGAATCAGTTCAAAATAATTCTGCTGTTCAACCTAAAGAAATTATTTTAAACTAATGGCTACTAATAATATACCAAAACACTGGCAAGTAAAAAAGTTGAGTGAAATAGGGAAAAGTGTTACTGGAACAACTCCACCTAAAAATGATACTACAAATTATGGTAATGATATACCATTTGTAAAGCCACCACAACTATTTGACAGTGTAATAACCAATGCTCCTGAAAAACTCTCTACAAAAGGAGCGAGTTTCGCAAGGATACTTCCTGAAAACTCTGTTTTAATAACTTGTATTGGAAATCTTGGTAGGACTGCAATAAATAAAGTACCAGTTGCATTTAATCAACAAATAAATGCTGTTATTCCTTCTAAAGAAATTAATGGAAAATTTCTATTTTATCAAGCACAATCGCACAGTTTTAAAAGTCAGTTAGATGAATTATCTTCAGCTACAACTGTTGCTATAGTCAATAAAGGGAAGTTTGAAACTATTAGAATTGTTCTTCCCCCTCTCTCCGAACAACTCGTCATAGTCTCCAAAATAGAAGAATTACTGAGTGACCTCGAAAATGGCAAACAACAACTACTTACCGCACAACAGCAACTGAAAGTGTATCGGCAGAGTTTGTTGAAGGCGGCGTTTGAAGGAAAACTCACTTCGACTTCGCTCAGTAAACAGAAAGAGGGAGAATTGCCAAAGGGGTGGAAATGGTTAACGATAAACGATATTGGCAAAATTAAAGGTGGGAAAAGGCTACCTCCTAAGCATCAATACTCAGAAGAACCAACTGACTATATTTATATAATGGCTGGTAATCTTAAAGATGGTACTGTTAAGAACAAATCAACATATATTAAGGAAGAAACATATAACGTATTGACTAATTATATAGTTACAGGCGGTGAAGTTTATATTACAATTGTGGGTGCATGTATTGGTGATGCAGGGGTTATTCCAGAAAACATAAGCAAATCAATTCTAACTGAAAATGCAGCTAAGATTATTGATTTGAAGGATATTCATAATAAGTTCTTATCCTTATGGATTAATTCAGTGCACTGTCAAACACAGATAAAAAGTAAAATCCTTTCTGCAACATTAGGTAAATTAGCATTGAACCGAATTGGAACACTAGAAGTTCCACTTGCTCCCATTTCAGAGCAAAACCAAATCGTCGAAATCCTTGAAAGCAAGCTCACCGTTTGCGATAAAATAGAAGAAACGATAAGCCAAAGTTTACTGCAGGCTGAGACATTGAAGCAGAGTATATTGAAGAAGGCGTTTGAAGGGAAACTAATAAAATAAAGCTATATGAACTTAAGTAACATCTATTCACTAAGACAGAAATTCACCATTATTGCAATAACTGGACGAACAGGTTCAGGTTGTACTGAAATTGCCAAAGCGTTAGCAAATGGATTTGTTGCAGATTCAAATATATATCCTCAACCTGAAGAGTTTGGATATGGTCATAATGCCTATAGAAAATATAGAGTAATATATGATTACGCATCTGAAAATTTCAAAAACTTTGAATTGATTAATTATAAAGATATCTTAGTTGCATTTATTTTGAAATATGATTTAAATGACCTTATTTCATTTTTAAAATCCGAAGAATTAGTTCTAGAATTCAAAAAAATAAAATTAACGACCGAATCTAATTTTGCAATAGAAATTGATACACTAAGAAAGGAAGAAATGAGTTTTAATGAGCTCCATGAAATTGCTATCTTAATTATCAATGATAAAAAGAAATCTGATGATGAGTTAAAGAGAATCTATCAGTTTTTCAATTCAAAGGGTTTTAAAGAAATGAGTGATAAAATACATAGTATTCTAAAATCACAATCAATAATTAAACGAAATAAAACCTTTCAGATACTTTCTAATAATTTGAGGAAATTTGGGCATCCATATGGAGGTACAAATACTAATTCAACTAATATTTTTGTAATTGCAGAAGTCATAAATGATTTAATAAAGTCCATTCGAAAAAACAATAACGGGAAAGATACAAAAATTGTAATCGATTCTTTAAGAAATCCATTTGAAATAATGTTCTTTAAACAACGATTTACTGCTTTTTATGTATTTGCCATTAATAGAAAAGACGAAAAAAGAAAATATGCTATTAGCAAAAGATTTTTTGAAGGAGATTTAGCTGATCTCGACAAATTAATTTATGAAGAACATTATGGTGGAAAATCTCATCAGTTTTATAAGCAAAATGTTTCTCAATGTATTGAGAACGCAGATATTCATATTGCTTTCAGTACAAAAAAAGAAGCCACTAAATCAAATGATTATTTAATGAAAATAAAGGAGAATGCTTCTCCATATTTTTCTTGGGGTATGCAACTTCTTAAGTTCGTCTCATTAATAGATCATCCCGGATTAATAACTCCAACCCCCGAAGAACGTTGTATGCAACTTGCATATACTGCAAAATATAATTCTGGTTGTATATCTCGACAAGTTGGAGCTGCTGTAACTGATAGTTCATACTCTATAAAATCAATAGGTTGGAATAATACTCCAGAAGGTCAAGTTCCATGTAACTTGAGGTATATTGATGACCTTATTAATGAAAATAAAGAAAAAGATTTTTATTCGTTTACTCCCTATGAAAGAACTAATAAGGAATTTAAAAGTGTCCTAATTGAGAATTATAAAGTTCCGATTGAGAAGTTTAAATCAGACCTTAAAGGTAGAAATGTGTGTTTTTGCTTTAAATCTTTAATTAATTCGTATTCAGAGGGTAAAAATCAAGTTCATACTAGATCCTTACATGCTGAAGAAAGTGCTTTCCTTCAGATATCTAAATATGGTGGGATAGGTTTGCAAAATGGCAAACTATTTACCACAGCAAGTCCTTGTGAACTGTGTTCTAAAAAAGCTTATCAATTAGGAATTAAAGTGATTTATTATATTGATCCATATCCAGGCATATCAAAATCTCAAATTTTAGAAGCTGGTAAGATTGGACGCAATCCAAGAGTCAGATTGTTTGATGGTGCTATTGGTAATTCTTATCACTCATTATATGAACCATTTATGTCTTATAAAGATGAATTAGCTTTAATTCTTGAACTTGACATTAAAGACTTGACAAAAAAATATAAAGAAGAAAATGTTATTTTAGTAAATAATGTAAAAGTGTTACAGTCAAAAGTATTAGAACTACAAGTTGAGTTAGATAAATTAAAAATCAAATAATGAGCAACAACACTTCCTCTATAGTTTCCAAAGTATGGTCATTCTGTAATCCACTACGCGATGTAGGCGTGGGTTATGGTGATTATCTGGAGCAATTGACTTACCTGCTGTTCCTGAAAATGGCAGACGAATACAGCAAGCCACCGTATAACCGTGCGCTGAATATCCCCAAAGAATATAACTGGGAAAGTCTCACAGGAGTAAAAGGTGTAGAGCTAGAGATCCATTATGTAAATCTTCTGCGGGAGTTAAGTACCGAAAAAGGTATATTGGGTCAGATATTTACCAAGAGTCAGAACAAGATACAAGACCCTGCAATGCTGGCTAAAATCATTGATATGATAAACAGCGAACAATGGTTGGTGATGGGTGCCGATGTAAAAGGCGATATCTACGAAAAGCTGTTGGAGCAAAATGCACAGGACGTAAAAAGTGGAGCAGGACAATACTTCACTCCTCGCCCATTGATTCGTGCCATGGTGGAATGTATTCAACCGCAGCCTATGAAAACCATTGCCGACCCGGCATGTGGTACGGGTGGTTTCTTTTTGGCAGCGTATGATTATCTGGTAGCAAACAATAAACTTGATAAAGATCAAAACAAGTTTATCAAACTGGAAACCTTTTACGGTAACGAAATTGTTGCAAGCACCCGCCGCTTAGCATTGATGAATATGTTCCTGCATAATATCGGAGATATTGACAGTGATAACTTTATTTCACCTGCTGATGCGTTGATAGCTGCTTCGCCAACTACCTACGATTATGTGTTGGCCAATCCGCCATTCGGCAAAAAGAGCAGCCAGACTTTTACAAATGAGGAAGGCGAGCAGGAAAAGGATGATTTGACCTATAACCGTCAGGATTTTTGGGCTACCACCAGTAACAAACAACTGAACTTTGTGCAGCATATCCGCTCCATGTTGAAAACAACAGGACTGGCAGCAGTAGTTGTGCCAGACAATGTATTGTTTGAAGGTGGAGCAGGTGAAACTGTCCGTAAGAAATTGTTGGAAACAACAGATTTGCATACCATCTTGCGCTTGCCTACAGGTATCTTTTATGCCAATGGTGTAAAAGCGAATGTAATTTTCTTTGATAATAAACCTGCCAGTAAAACTCCGTGGACAAAAGAAATATGGGTATATGATTATCGTACCAATGTGCATCATACCTTGAAAAAGAATCCATTGAAGTTGGATGATTTAAAAGATTTCATTGTCTGTTACAATGCCGTTAACCGTCACAAACGCAAAGAAACCTTTAATTCAGAAACCAATCCCGAAGGAAAATGGCGCAAGTTTAGCTACGATGAAATCATTGCCCGTGATAAAACAAGTCTGGACATTACCTGGCTCAAAGATAAATCGCTGGCTGACCTCGATAATCTGCCCGATCCGGAAGATTTAGCATCAGATATTATCGAAAACCTGGAAGCAGGCTTGGCAAGTTTCAGAGAAATAATGGTAAAACTGGCGAAATAATCAAATCAAACAGTCAAATAGCTTCAATGCATTCAAAAATTTTTTATACTAAAAATGAACGACATAAAGTTTAATATTCCACGAATTGATTCAATACCACCCAATTTGTATGAACTTCATAATTATGAAGAAACATTTGACTACTTGGATTTAAGGCCTCTGGATTTACGTATCAAAGAATTTATTCAAATGGAAAAGAATCAATAGAAATTAGTATTATAAACACTGGGTTTCAATGGATTTTTCAATTTCCTAGTGTCAATATAAATAATAGAACTTTTTTAGTACCCCATTCAATATCAATCCAAGAGAACTTAACACCACTTGAAATACTTGCTATTTTGTGTCGTGAATGGCGAAAAATTTTTAAAAGAATTGAGATTCCAAATGATCTTAATGTTGGTTATCAATATTCTGAATATATTAAACACTTAAAATTGAGTCGGCCTTCCAATCCTAATATTTCAATTGAGCGCGATGTTTTAAGGTTCACTATTAATAAAATAAAAAAGGAGTTCATTGATTTAGATATAACTAAAATTATTAGGTTTTCTTTAAAGAATGAGATGCTAATCATAAATTTAGGTGCCAAGAACTTTCCCATTCCGGTATTGCGAAGTGAAAACTTTAATACAGAGCATATAAGTGTTTTGTTTGGTGATTTTATCAATATGATTCCCAAACGGTTCAGTAATAAAACTGTCCACTTAAGCATAACTAAGAATGGATTATTAATAGATAATTATATTATAAGGGCAAACTAAGACGAAACTAATATTTGGATGTTGGAAGAATATTGGAATTCATGAATAGGAAATAAGTTGTAAATCATATACAGTATTGTAATATTCTTAAAACATAAAATAACAGATTAAAACTAACAAATGGCAGAATTTCTATCAACACGTGGCATCTCATATAATTTAGAAGAAATAATTAAAAATGCAAAAAAAGAATTACTTATAATAACTCCCTTTTTGAAATTTTCCACACCAATATATGAACAATTAAAAAGAGTCCCAAAATCAATCAAAATAACATTTATATATGGTAAAAAAGAACTTCATGCTAATCAAGATAAATTAATAAAAGATTTAAATTGCGACATACTTTTTAAAGAGAATTTACATGCAAAATGCTATATGAATGAACAGACTGCATTGATATGTTCGATGAATTTATATGAATACTCCGAAGTAAATAACTATGAAATGGGAGTGATAATTGATTCGATATCTGATAAAAAGGCTTATGATGAATGTAGAAACGAGGTGGAGCTTATCAGCCTAAATGCCAGCAAAATTAGATTAATCCATTGGGAAGAAAAAATTGAAGAATATAATGGTGAAGGTTTTTCTAAAATGTGGATTAAATATCTCAAGTCATATTGTAATGGTGTAAAATATGAAGAGTCGGATACTGGTATAATGTTCTTTGATTATCCTGCTAAGAATATTAATCTAACTACAAATTATGGAATTGTTTCTTTTGAAATTCAATTATCTTTTGATAAATGTCGTAAAATAAGAGATAAAATAACTCAAAACAAGAGTCTATCCATTACTAATTACAGAGTGTTTTGGAGTAATCCTTACGATAAAATACATCTTTATTGGGAGAAGAAAATTAAATTTAACACACTAGAAGAAGAATTGGAATATGGAAAGAAAGGATTTCTAGAATTGGTTAAAATGATAGGAATTTTTGAAGTGGATTATGCAGAAGATCTAACTGTAAAAGATAATTCACAACATATTCGAATTAAAACGGGACAGGTAAATAATGATCAGATTGGAATTGGGGTAAATAATCAAAAAGTACAAGCCAAAACCAATAATTCTCAAAAGCAATATAACAAACATATTTGGGGATTTTGTTTACGATGTGGAGTAAAACTTCCTTTTAATCCGAATCAACCTTACTGTAAAAGTTGTTATTCTAGTTGGTCTTATTGGCAAAACTATGATTTTCCAGAAAATATGTGTCATTGTTGTGGAGAAGAGGGACCATCTTCAATGGGTAAGCCATTATGTTCAAAATGTTGTTAAATTAGAATGTTAAAAATACCATGATGGTAAGTTAAATTATAAACCCCACTCCCCCTCATTTTTGCAACGAGGAGTATTTAGTCGATCGTTTTAAACGCAAGTGCCACAATTAGTGATATCTAACTATGAGTCAAAAGCTAGAAATAGATAAAGAAAATCAGACTGTTCTGCTTTTTAGTTCTAAAAAGCAGGAATGGGAAGATAAAACCATGGCGGTTTCAGCTATGTTCAAAGCATCCCATTATGGAAATGTTACTGGTTATGATATCTATTTCAAAGGCACAGATAAAAAATTCTTTTATAAAGAAGAAAATGTGCGTATCCTCCATAAAGTCAAAAATATTAATATCAATAAGCATGATGTTTATGCTGATGGTGTAAAAGTAAATGCAACCAAACTTGAGCTATTTGAAAAAGGGTATTATCGATATACTGAGAAAAAAACTTTTTTTACCCGAAACATTGAACTGAAAAGTAATAAGTACAAAGACATTTTCACCTACTTTAAAAAGCTTGCCGAATATGCAGGAGTTATTGCAGAAAAAGATAGTCCGCTATCTTTTTTGTCACAAAACTACAGCCGGATAAGCAATGAACCCGCAAATTCAGTGCTGATTGATTATCTGCAGGGAGAATGTAAGCCCAACAACTCTAAGAGTAAAATAATGCTGCCCTTTGACTTTAATCAAAGTCAAGTGAAAGCTATTGATGCCGCTTTAAAAAACAATATTTCTGTTATAGAAGGCCCTCCTGGTACGGGTAAGACACAAACCATTCTAAATCTGATTGCCAGTATCATTTATGCCGGAAAAAATTGTGCCATCATTTCGAATAACAATTCAGCCGTTGAAAACATCTACGAAAAACTGGAGGAAGAGCATTTGGCATTTATTGCCGCTAGTCTGGGAAGAAGAACCAATGTACTGGAGTTTTTCGAAAACGACCGAAGTGAGAAACTACTAACCGTTTTTCTGGAACAGAAAGAACAACCCATTACATCAAATGATCCTAAAAGAATTGATGAACTGAGTGTCCGGATGAAAAAGATTCAGGATATGGAAGTGGAAACCTCTGTACTTGAATCGCAGCTCATTGAAATACAAAACGAACAAAGACATTACGACAACTTTTCTGATGAAGCTATCATTATCAATCAGAAACTATCTTCCGGCAAATACATGTCATTAATTACCCGTCTGCAAGACAGCCGTAAATTAGGATTCTTTGAACGATGGATATTGATATTCAAATTCAGGATGAAGACTGCATCTGTAGATATAAATATTCTTCTTCTGAATGCAGAAAAACTGTATTATCGGACACGAATAAGTGAGCTTCTAAAAAATATAGCAGCTAATATGGAATTCCTTAAAAACCAAAATAAAGAACAAGCGAGTAAACAAATCAAATCGCTCTACCGCAAATTATTGGAAAATAATATCAGGATTCACTATCAGAAACTACCTTTTCATGCATTCAGTGCCGAGTCATATAAACTTGACTTTGAAAAATTCCTGCTCAGATATCCTGTTCTTTTAAGCACATCGCAATCCTTACTGAATAATGCGCCAAAGGGTTTTACTTTTGATTACCTGATAATTGATGAAGCTTCACAGGGCGATTTATTAAGTAGCACATTGGCTTTAAGTTGTGCCAAAAATCTCGTTGTCGTTGGTGATTCCCGACAACTTCAGCAAATTGATGAAGAAAGTCTGTTTGCTCAATCAGATCTTTTAGCTGAAAAATATGATGTTCCGGAATCGTACCAATATGCGTCAAATTCAATACTGAAATCAGTAAAAGATTCCATGCCGGGTGTCCATACTACTTTGTTGAAGGAGCACTACCGGTGTGCACCGGATATTATAAACTTCTGTAACAAGATGTTTTATGATGGTGAGCTGGTGGCTATGACTAAGAACACAGGAAAGCATATTGAAATCATAAAAACAGTTCCCGGTAATCATGCCAGGCGTAACCCCAATGGTAGTGGTATGTATAACCAACGTGAAATTGATGAGTTGGAGAATATCCTCAAAGAGAATGACTCTAAAAGTATAGGAATCATTTCTCCATTCAGGTATCAGGCAAATCTTATCACTGACAAATTTGGTACAGGTTTGTTAGAAGCCGATACTATACATAAATTTCAGGGCAGACAGAAAGATGAAGTTATTCTTTCTTTTGTTGTGAACTCGTTGGATAAAGACCCAAACAATGTAGAGAACAGACTTTACGATTTTGTTACCAATGATAAACTACTGAATGTCGCTATCTCAAGAGGCAAAAACAAAGTAACTGCCGTTGTTGCTGATAAAGTCTATCATTCAACAAACAATGCTATTAATGATTTTATTAAGTATGCAGAATACCTCTATGGCTCAGAAATAACCCGGGAATCAACCGTAATCTCAGTATTTGATGTTCTGTACTCAGAGTATTCGAATATATTATTGACCAAATATAGGGAGCGTCCGAATGATCATAAAACGGAATTGTTGATGTGTGATCTTATCAACGAAGTTCTGAAGGATTATGGTTATATCGGATATTCCATGCATACCAGACTTGGGAATCTTGTCAACGTGCCCAATACATTCAGTGCTGAAGAAAGAAGATATATCCTTCATCCCTCAGCGCATGTAGATTTTCTTTTTTACAATAAAGTATCAAAAGAAAAGCTGTTTGTTTTTGAAGTGGATGGCATCAAATATCACGAACAAGATAAGAAACAAGCTGAACATGATAAAATTAAGGATAAGGTTTTGCAATTAAATAATATCCCGATGTATAGATTTAAAACGAATGAATCAAACGAGAAACAAAGATTAATTGACATTATTAAAGAATTTTCTCGTTAATAAAAAAAATCGTATTTCATCCTGTATTGTTTTTACCTTTTTGTAAAACTATTTCAGGACTAGACATTCATGTTCGGTCTGAAAGTTTACTACGAGCAGCTCTGCAAGGTAAATACCGTACAAGCGCAGCGGGGATTCACGAAGTAAATCCCCGCCCCATATCTCCAGGTCAGCAAATTTAACCGATAGCTGAGCCTGTTGAAGCGAAGCCTTATCTTTATTATTCAGAAAATTTTATTACTTCGACAGGACAACCATCAGCAGCTTCACGTATTTTCGCATCATATTCCGAAAAATTTATATCTTCAATTACTGTCGATATATCTTTAATTAGAAAAACTTGCGGACAAATATCTTCACACACGCCGCAGGAAATACATCCATCTTCCACCCAAACTTTTGCTATTTTCATGATTCTTTTTTTTATAATGTAATGTTGATTTATACTATTTTCTTTTTTATACTCAGTTTGCTGTCACTCTGAGTATTTTATTACAACTCTTGGGCAACATTCAGCTGCTTCTTTTATCTTTATCGTATTCTTAGCATAGTTTACATTTTCAATTACGTAAGCTATAGCATCAATTTTAAACACCTCGGGACAAATGGTTTCACACAAACCACATCCCGTACAACCATCCTCAATCCAAACTTTTTTTACTGCCATAAATCCTGTTTTATTTCTAATCTTATAGAATTTTAAACCTCTTATTCCAAATCATATCTTTAGAGTTTTATTTCCCTTTTTTGAATGATATTTAAACCAAATTACAATTCCTGTAATAAGGGTAAATAGAACCAAAATACCACCTAACGGAACAACCAAAATATAAAACATCCCTAAGAATGCACCATAGATTCTACCTGTATGAACCTCCAGTGCAAGACTCCACAGCGACATGGGTGATTCTTCAATTGCATCTTCAGGCATAGTGCTGAATTTAGCACCTTTGTTGATATTTATTGCACCTTCTTCGTATTCGAAAGCAATTGGCTGTTTACGAAAATCGGTGCTAAACCCGGACACTTTATAATCCCCAATTGGCGGTCCTGGTTTAGTTGGGGCAATATAGTTTCGTTTCTTTATTAAATCATAAACTTCACCGGTCTTATAATTCCACCTAAAGAGCCCTTCAAATGATCCCACCATTAAATTATCTTTACCAAGGCTTTCCAATACCGTTACACCCATAATACTTGCCGGCGGTTGGGGATCAAATAATTTTGCTTCAGTTTTAAAGTCACTATCGAAATGATAAAAACCTTCAGATGTTGAAACAATAAAAGTCTTTTCATTAGGGATATAAATGATACGACGCAATGCATCGAACCACGGATTAAACGTATCAAGTTCGGTAAGCGGTATCTTTTTTACCCGAGCATTGGCAATGGCAATCAGCAAAGGTGGGCGAAGAAACATACCTGTAAGCGTTGTTACAAAAAGGAACAATCCGGTTATCCAACCAATTCGGTTGTGCCATTTTAAGTTCCACCTATACGTCTTCTTTGCTTTGTCACGCTTAGGATAATAGGCTTTACTCTTCTTCAGTCCTTTCTTTGAGAAAAACAAGATTACTCCGCCAACACTCAGCAGAATAAAAACCAAAGCCATTAAATCTACCAGTAGTTTACCTACAGCTCCGTAAATCTCTCCGCTGTGAATTACCCAAAGGGTTTTAAATAGCCCTATTTTGTTGTCGAAGTGTTCGGATTGCGGTAGTTTGATAATGTTGAAACGTGTCAAATTACTGCTCCACAATAGGTTGGAACGTGTCATTACAAAGGTACTGTCACCTTTTTGCAACAGATCTACCACGTTTTCTTCAGGCACGGGCAGCGATAGTTTAATCCAACGTTTACTAATCGGATTAAACTCATACAATCCAAATAAAGTCCCCGCGAGTAATCCTTTATTAGTTCTTAGAACTTTAAATATCTTGCGGTTATCGATACCTTTTGGTAAACCTGCATTTAGATCATTGAATTTTGAGAAGGTCGAGTCAGTTAGCCAAATACCAATATTTCCGTACACAAGAAAACGATTGGTTTCCACCTTCAGAGTGGCACGTACAGCAGCATTGTTCCAGTTTTTGTAACGATATTCGGTTGGGAGTATGTTGCGGGTTATGTCTACAGAAGAAAAAAAAGAACGATGATTGAGAATAACACCCGACAATGAAAATAGAATAATGAAGAGCGCAATAACAATGCCTACCCACTTGTGGGCTTTTTTGAAAAATTTATACATATTATTTACCACTAAGGCACTTAGGACACCCAGGTTCACTTAGATTCAGGTTTTATGAGTAATATCCTATTAACTAATTATTTAATCCGCAGGATTCAGAAAAATGAAAACATACAGGAATATTGACTCGAATATTCCTGTATGCATCAATCATTTATTCCATTTTTCTGGCAAAGAATGTCTTTTGTACTAAATCATAAAAAATTAATCCACCACCAATAATCATTAATCCATCAGGTACAAGACGTATCCACATCCAAAATTTAAGTCCTTCTATGGCTTCACGGGTACGGGCAAAGAAATAACCTGATTCCATCGCAACCTGAGCCTGATGAATTCCGATAACATAGGTCGGTACAGCATATAATAATGTACCGATAGTCAGAATCCAGAAACCCCATTTGCTGAATTTATCACTCCACACATAGTTATTTGCCAATGCATTTGCCCTGGAAGTGAGATAAAGAAATGCTATTGAAATATATCCGAATGCTCCCAACAATGCAACATGGGCATGAGGCATAATCAGATACGTTCCATGAGCATAGTAGCTAATAGTCGGCGTATTTATTACCATACCAAAGAACCCGGCACCTATCCAGTTCAATACTGCAGAACCGGCAATCCACATAAATGGCACCGAGAAACTAAAGTTTTCCCCTGAATGCAGCTTTTCCCGCTGATTTTTTATCGCTTCGATAATCATTAATGCAATTGGTAGTGGTTCAAGGGCCGAAAATATACCGCCTATGGCAATCCAATATTCATCAAGACCCTGCCAGAAATAATGGTGCCCTACTCCTAACGTTCCACTTAAGGAAATAAGAAATATCTCGAAGAACATAACCCGGACAGCCGTTTTGTGTGAAATCAGGCCCAGTGAAACGGTGAAGAAAGCTATTACACCTGCTGCAAAGAGTTCAAACGTAAGCTCTACCCACAAATGGATTACCCACCAACGATAATAATCATCAATAGTGAAGTTTGGAAATATTTTATTTATTGGCATCATTCCGGCCATATAAAGCGTAGCGATGGCAAAAGCCGACCAGATAATCGTATTTACGATTGGATTATTTGATGCTGCTTTTCGGATAAGCGAAAATATAAGTAAGAACCAAAATACCAATCCCACTACCAATCCGATACTCCAAACACGGCCTAAATTGAGATATTCTCGTCCTTGATTCCCTAACCAAAACCATACATCACGCATATGACCGGTAGCACCTAAATACAACCCGATTATACTTCCTACTGCCACTACTAATAATGCAATCCACAAAACATCTACCAACCATGGATATTTATGATCACGATTCGCTATCCAGGGTGCAATAATCAACCCACCAACGAGCCAACCCACTGCAACCCATAAAATGGCTAATTGCACGTGCATCGAACGCAATACATTAAAAGGTATGAGAGATTGTGATAAGACCAAATCCTTGGCTGGTTCAGTATAAATATGTGATAAATAGCCGCCAAGTATCAATTGAACAAAGAACAAACCTGCTACAATTGGAATATATTTTAATAATTTTTTTTGCGATTTAAACATGGTTGTAACAACCAATGGTTCTTCTAATTTCTCGTCCGGTTCCTTCTTAAACAGATATTCGTACGATAGAAAAATAACGACAATGGTCATTGTCCAAAGAATTAGAAATTCCCATAAAGAAACTTTGTGCGAATTGAAAGTCAGGCTTTGATCAACCAATGGCTCAGCAGGCCAGTTGTTCGACCAGGTTCGTATTGTTCCGGGGCGGAATGACGAAGCAACTAACTGACCCCAATCAAAGAAGGCTGCAATCTTCACTGCTTCTTCAGGTTTGAT
>Ga0302296_1001138_pt1 | contig 19917 bp, 21 predicted proteins | sample III_Fen_N3_1_FD_194546 | JGI IMG/M metagenome (GOLD analysis project Ga0302296, IMG submission 194546) | Peat permafrost microbial communities from Stordalen Mire near Abisko, Sweden - III_Fen_N3_1 | ecosystem: Environmental > Terrestrial > Soil > Wetlands > Permafrost | place: Sweden: Abisko...
CCTCAATTGCGGCTTTATTAAATACTTTAAAAACTTTATGAAGATAACGGGGTGGTGTCTGAAGAAAGCATTCGTTTGCAATAAATGCCATTACATCGCCTGAGAGGACTGCCTGGCTCAAATTCCATTTACTGTGAACCGTCGGAAGGTTTCTCCGCACAGGAGCATGATCCATGATATCATCATGCACCAGGGTGAAGTTATGAAATACCTCCAAGCCTGTTGCCGGCATTATCGCATCATCGATCTGATCACTGAACAGGTTACAGGCCATTAAAGCCAGTACTGGCCGTAATCTTTTTCCCCCAATGGAAAGGATATACTTAACCGGCTCGTTAAGTTTTTCTGCTTCCTCATTGTAGTCAAGATTCTGGATAGCCTTATTGACTAATTTTTTAAGTTCAGATTGACTATACATTCCGATGTTTCATTACAACCCTGATAATCAATTAATATTAACCTCTGAGAGCTTCTGCACCACTAACAACCTCGAGTATCTGATTCGTTATTGTAGCCTGTCGGGCCTTGTTATACTGAAGAGTCAGATCCCTGATCATGGTTGTGGCATTATCAGTTGCCTTATGCATTGCTGTCATTCTTGCGCCATGCTCGGCAACAAAAGAATCAAGAATTGCTTTATAAAATTGTATTTTAAGTGATTTTGGAATTAATTCCTTTATAATCTCTTCCTGGTCGGGTTCATAAATGTAATCCGTCGGCGTTGTTTTGATATTCGCAGCTGTTACTGTTTCGACCGGAAGAAAAACCTCATTGGTAAGATTCTGTACGGCAGCATTTTTAAACTGATTATAGATAAGCTCCACTCTGTCATATTCCATGGATGTAAAGCTCGTCATGATCTGTTCTGCAACAGCATTAACATTTTCAAAAGCAGGGTCCTGAACCAGATTATTCTTTTCAGGGAGCATACTTATTCTGAGCTTTTTGAAATGATCATATCCTTTCTTCCCTATCGTTAAGATCTTAAGATTTCCGGCTTTCACCTGTTCAGGATATTTTTCGAAAATAACTCTTCTTGCTTCCTTTATAACATTAGCGTTGAATGCCCCGCAGAGTCCCCTGTTTGAGGTAATAATAACTATGAGAATTTTTTCAGGCTGTGAAACCCGGCCATAGACGTTCTCAACTTCCGAATCAGAGAGGCTTTTTGAAAGATCAACAAGGAGATCATGCAATTTATTAGCATAGGGCCTTAATCTCACAATCTTATCCTGCGCTTTCCTCAATTTTGCAGCCGAAACCATCTTCATTGCTGATGTTATCTGCCGTGTTGACTTAAATGAGGTAAGTCGTATTTTTATTGCTTTTAAATTAGCCATTTAGGTTACATTTATTCCACAAAACCAGTTACTGCGGACGATATTTTATTACTAGTTCCGAAGCGACTTTTTCAAGCGTCTTGGTAATATCATCATTAAGTACCCCGTCACGAAGCTTATCAAGAATGTCCCGGTATTTAAGATCAAGTAATTCAAGATATTCAACTTCAAAACTCTTCACCTTTTCCCTGGGGATATCCTTTAGCAAACCCATTGTTCCGCAGTAGATAATAGCTACCTGCTTTTCGATAGGTATAGGAGCATATTGCCCTTGTTTCAGTATCTCCACGTTCCTTGCTCCTTTATTCAATACTGCAAGAGTTGAGGCATCGAGATCGGAACCAAACTTTGAAAAAGCTTCGAGTTCACGATACTGCGCCTGGTCAACCTTCAGAGTTCCCGCAATCTTTTTCATTGACTTGATCTGAGCATTTCCACCCACTCTTGATACTGAAATTCCGACGTTGATTGCAGGGCGTACTCCTGAGTTGAATAGACTCGACTCAAGGAATATCTGTCCATCGGTAATTGAGATAACGTTCGTAGGAATGTATGCGGAAACGTCTCCTGCCTGTGTTTCAATAATTGGCAATGCTGTCAGCGACCCGCCGCCTTTAACCAGATGCCTGATAACCTCAGGAAGGTCATTCATTTTCCGGGCAACCTCATCTGATTCGATGATTTTAGCTGCTCTTTCCAGAAGTCTGGAGTGCAGATAGAATACATCACCCGGGTATGCCTCACGTCCGGGTGGGCGACGAAGAAGAAGTGAGACTTCCCTGTAAGATACTGCCTGCTTGGAGAGGTCATCATAAATTATAAGGGCATCACGACCCGTATCACGGAAGAATTCTCCGATAGCTGCTCCGGCGAAAGGTGCATAAAACTGAGAAGCAGCGGGATCCGAGGCAGTTGCCAGGACAATTACAGTATACTTCAGAGCACCATGTTCTTCAAGTGTTGCTGCTATGTTCGCAACAGTTGATCCTTTTTGTCCGATTGCAACGTATATGCAATAGACTGGTTTTCCTTTTTCGTAGTTACTGCGCTGATTGATAATTGTATCAATTGCAATAGCTGTTTTTCCAGTTTGCCTGTCACCGATTATAAGCTCCCTCTGTCCGCGGCCTATAGGAATCATGGCATCGATAGCCTTGATACCTGTCTGGAGTGGTTGTCTTACCGGCTGGCGGAATATAACGCCGGGTGCTTTTCTTTCGAATGGTAAATTAAAAAGCTCTCCGGTAATAGGGCCCTTTCCGTCAAGCGGCTGCCCGGTTGGAGAAATTACCCTGCCCAGCAATCCTTCACCAACTCCAAGGGAAGCGATTCTTCCGGTTCGTTTAACAATATCACCTTCGTTTACCTCTTCTGTAGGTCCGAGTAATACTGCTCCGATATTATCCTCCTCGAGGTTCAGAACAATGGCTTCTATTCCATTTTCAAATTCAATAAGTTCATTCGATTGGGCATTTGAAAGTCCGTAAATACGGGCGATTCCATCTCCAACCTGAAGTACTGTTCCAACTTCTTCCAGTTCAACTCCGGTCTGTATTCCCTCCAATTGCTGTTTGAGGATTTTTGAAACTTCTGCCGGTTTAATATTTGCCATATTGTCTATTCTTAATGTCTCTTTTCGTTTAAATTACTCTTAGTGTGCAATGACACTTGCAATAAGTTCTTTTTTTATCTTTCTGAGCTTATTTCTAATGCTGGCGTCGATGTAACTGTCATCAATCTGCAGGATAAAGCCACCAACAATTTCGGCGTCAATATTTTCCCTGAGTTCAACTTTTGTATTAAAGATTGATGAGATAAGATCAGTAATCTGTTTTTTGACTTTATCATCAACTTTAACTGCCGTTGTGAGAACAGATTCCGTGATTCCACTGAATTTTTTAGTCTCGTGGATAAATACCCTGGCAATTGCAGGGATGAAACTTTCTCTGCCATTTTTAACTGCCAGATCGATGAGTGAAAGGGTGATCTTTTCAACATTATCACCGAACATTTTGTGGAAAATAGCTTCTTTCTTAGAGGGAGCGATGATCGGGCTCTGAAGAAACTCTTTTGCTTCCGGAGTCTTACAGATCTCTGCAATGAAGATCATATCCTGATAAACGTTATCAAGGATTTTCTTCTCGAGAGCAGATTGAAATAATGCCCTTGCGTATCTTACAGATATTTTACTGTCGTTCATTACTGATTCCTGTTCCTAGTTCTTTTTGAAATCAATCTCCCTGAGGTAATTATCAATCAGCTTAGACTGCTCACCAGTGGGCTTAAGATGTTCACCCAGAAGCTTGGAAGCGATATCAACTGAAAGAGTTGCTACCTGCTCATGAATCTCTGCGAGAGCTTTCAGCTTTTCACTTTCAATGCCTGTTCTGGCCTTCTCGATTAGTTTTTCAGCCTCTTCAGTTGCTTTTCCTTTAGCTTCAGAAATAAGCTTGTCGCGTACATCTCTTGCTTCCTTCAGAATGTTTTCCCTCTCCTCCCTTGCTTTACGGAGTATTGCTTCATTATCGCTCTGCAGCTTAACCATTTCCTCCCTGGCTTTTGATGCTGATTCGAGCGAGCCTTTAATCATCTCATCCCTTGCTTTTACAGCGGTAAGGATAGGTTTCCAGGCAAACTTTGAAAGTATCAGAAGAAACAGGATGAAGATCAGGGCTGACCAGAAGATTGTTCCAACCCCCGGAGTTACGAGACTATTTGCTAAAAGTATCATATATATATTGTTAATCAGTTAATTTAAAAGGAAGACCTGCAACCAACCGTTACAGGCTTCAGATTTTTCCCCCTTATTTTGAAATAAGAGCGACAACAATTGCGAATAAAGCTGCTCCTTCAATAAGAGCTGCAGCAATAATCATTGCAATCTGTATTTTAGAATAAGCTTCCGGCTGACGTGCTATTGCATCCATTGCCGATCCACCGATTCTGCCAATACCAAGTCCTGCACCTATTACTGCGAGACCTGCTCCAACTGCTGCCATTGTTCCTGTCATAACTACAAATATTAAATTAAACAATAAAAATTAATGATGTTCCGGTGATGCCATTCCTATAAATAAGGCTGACAACAGAGTAAAAATATATGCCTGCAGGAGTGCCACGAGAAGCTCGAGGAAATCCATAAAAATTACAAAAAAGATAGATACCGGGGCCACTGAAAGCGAATTAAAAATGAAGATGAGGCAGATAAGACTTAGTACAATAATGTGCCCTGCGGTTATATTGGCAAATAATCGGATCATCAGTGCGAATGGCTTTGAAAATAATCCAATTATTTCCACAGGTATCATTATCGGTAAAAGCCACCATGGAACTCCTGGTGCTGCGAAGACATGTTTCCAGTAGGTCTTATTCCCGCTCAGCTGGGTAATTACAAATGTACAAGTCGCCAGAACGAAAGTAAGTGCTATGTTCCCGGTTACGTTTGCACCAAACGGAGGTGGGGTCGGGATAAGGCCCATGAGGTTATTTATCAGAATAAAAAAGAAAGCCGACAGAAGGTAGGGCATATACTTTTCATATTTATGCTGCCCCAGATTAGGAATTGCAATATCATCACGTATAAATAGAATTAATGGTTCCAGAAAACTCTGAATACCTTTTGGATGACTTATTCCTGTTTTTTTATAAGATCTTGATAATGAAATGAATAATACAAGGCCTATTATAGCAGCTGAGAGCATTCCGATAACTGCCTTTGTCATTGAAAAGTCGAGTGGAAGATTCACCTCATCGACAACTCCATTGTTAACAGAAACAATTTTACCTTTAAGATCTCCTTCTTCTTCCAGCTTATATCCTTTATACTCTTTGCCGTCTGCGAGCTGTTTTGAAGAGAAAAAATCTAATCCTTTTCCCCTGCTGTAAAGGATGACGGGCAAATAAATTGCCACATTCTCGCCATTCGCCTTAGTCAGGATATGCCATTCATGTGAATCAGCCACATGTTCCAGGATAAAAGCGCTGGCATCAAAATTCCCCGCCGACTCCGTTTTTTCCTTTACTTCCTGACCAACGGCTGAAATTGTTGTTCCAACAAGGAGAAGAAAGAAGAAAAAACTAAATAAAATTCTTGTTTTCAAATCAATTCAGGTTTTATAAGACTTTGTTTTTCAGTGTTTTCAGTATAATCTGTATTGTAAACAAAGTGAGCGTTAAATATAAAACAAAAAACATTAAAACGGACTCCTTATAACATTTTTTAACAACTAAAAACCATAATAATGCAAATATCATCTCAAGGAAGAACTTAAGACTAATTGCGACAAGGATATGGAGAGTCTGGCTATCGGAAGTTTTTGTCTGCCCCTTAAAAAAAATGAACAGGGTGAGAAGTGCAATTACAGAAAATACCGTAGTCAGAATTGCAATTTCCCTGAAGATAAGGCTTAGATTAAATACTGAAATGAGAATATAGGAAACAAGGAGTATAATAACTTCCAGAACAATCAGAGAGAGGACGTGTTTATAAACTTGTTTCAAGGAATGTGCTTACTTAATAAAGTCCTTAATAGCTGTATAAATTGCTGCAAAAACCCCCAGCAGGGAGAGGACAATAGTAAAAACAGGAGTGTGCCAGCCAGTAAGTTTATCAAGTTTCACACCACCCCATACAGTGACAAGTATGATACCTATCATCTGGAATGCCAAACCTGAGTACCTGGCAAAGTCTCTTATCCCTTTATTTTGAAGCTTTTTCGGGTTCTTTTTCCCTGTTAATTCCTGCTCCGGCATTTATTTCGGTATCACTCATTTTGCATGTTCCTGAAAATATAGCGCCTGGTTCAATGGATAGCTTCGAGGTATTGATATCACCATATATTTTTGAAGAAGCCTTAAGGTTAAGCAATTGGCCAACTAAGATTTTACCCTCAATAATTCCTGCCACTTCTGAGTTTTTACAGATAACTTCCCCCTTTACTTTGCCAGTGGTACCAATAACAACTTTCCCCTTGGTGTTAAGGTTGCCTGTCAAAGAGCCATCAATACGGATATCACCGTTAGATTTGATATCACCTGTAATATCTGTTCCGACACTAATCAGGTTTATGGTTGTATTATCCGGTTCATTGAACTTTGCCATAATTTTTAAAAATTTATAGATATAAACTTAATAACTCACAAATATAAAAACTATTGCAGATAATAATAAAAATAGGCGAAGTTCTTTGAGAAAGATTGCATGTAATATGCTAAATCCCTCTGATGCTGCGTGGTATCTCCCCTAAAAGGGAAGAATTTACTCATATTTTTTGTGGAAATCTACTTGCCTGAAGATATTTTTTCCCCTTGGCGGGAATTAAAAGTGGGTAGGCAACTAAGAATGAAGTATTTACACCGGGTCATATGCCCACTTGACATATATTGATCCCCAGGTGAAACCGCCACCGAAAGCTGCAAGAATGAGAATGTCACCTTTCTTAAGTTTCTTTTCATATTCCCATATGCACAATGGGATTGTGGCTGATGTTGTATTTCCGTAATTCTGTATATTGATCATGACTTTTTCCGGATCCAGACCCATTCTTCGTCCTGTGGCTTCAATAATCCGCAGATTTGCCTGATGAGGAACCAGCCATGCGATATCTTCCGATTTCAGATTATTACGTTCCATAATCTCTACGGCAACATCGGCCATATTTACAACTGCGAACTTAAAGACGCTCTGACCCTCCTGGTAAATAAAATGTTCCTTGGCGTCCACTGTTTCATGGGAAGCAGGCTTAACAGAACCACCTGCTTTCAGATGAAGGTATTTTCGTCCTGAACCATCAGTATGAAAAATATGGTCCATGATACCGAAGTTGTCTGTTGTTGGTTCCAGTAAAACCGCACCGGCGGCATCTCCAAAAAGAGGACAGGTAGTACGGTCTGTGTAATCGGTTATTGAAGACATCTTATCAGCACCGACCACAATCACCTTTTTATATCTCCCGTTTTCAACATATGAAGCTCCGGTCTGCAGGGCAAAAAGAAATCCTGAACAGGCGGCATTAAGATCAAAGCTGAATGCATTTTTAATTCCGCACTTATCGGAAATAATATTAGCAGTTGCCGGGAAAGTCATGTCAGGTGTGACTGTTGAACAAATTACCAGATCTATTTCTTCTGGTGAAGTATTCGTTTTAAGCAATAAACCACGAACAGCCTGTTCTCCCAGGTCTGAACTTCCAAGTCCCTCTCCTTTAAGTATCCGTCTTTCTCTTATTCCAACGCGCTGCATTATCCACTCGTCGGAAGTATCAACCATTTTTGAAAGTTCCTGATTAGTAAGTTTATATTCCGGTGCCCAGGCATTGATCCCTGTAATGGCTGCCCGTATTTTTTCCATACCTATATTGCTTCTTTAATCTTTTGCGCCAGATTGGCATGAACAACACCTTTTGTCTGGACTATCATGTTCATTATGGCTTTTCTTTTTGATATTCCATGACCGATAACAACATTTGCATTAATGCCTACAATTGGGGTACCGCCAATGTTCTCCCAATCCAGCCGGTCGAAATATGCATCCTTAAGATTCCTGCTCCTATATAATTGATGAAATGCTTCTCCCATCTTAAGGATCACATTACCCACAAAACCATCGCAAACAATAACATCGGTCATTGTTTCACGAAAAAGTGCATTTCCTTCGATGTTCCCGACAAAATTAAGTCCGGGGTAGTCTTTCATAAGCTCATATGCAGCCTTTACGGCAGGGGTACCTTTTGTTTCCTCTTCACCTATATTGAGAAGCCCGACAGTGGGGTTCTCTGTACCCAGAACATATTTAGCATAGATACTGCCCAGAATTCCATACTGCAGGAACACATCAGGCTTGCAATCGGGATTTAATCCAACATCAAGTATTACCGAGTCGCGGTTATCAATACACGGAAGCACACAAACAAGAGCCGGTCTGAGTACACCAGGTATCATATTAACGGTGTAACTTGCGCCAACAAGCATTGCACCGGTGTTTCCGGCACTGCAAAAACCGTCAAGTGTACCGTTCATCAGCATTCCGTATCCTACTGCGATACTTGAATCCTTCTTTTGTGAGAATGCTTTTGCCGGATGATCGCCCATCTCAATCACCTGAGTGGTATGAACAACTTCAAACAGCGAAGGGTCAACATGCATTTCTTTCAGTTTCCCCAATATTGATGTTTTATCACCAATCAGGACAAGTTTCTCATCTGCCGATAAATGCTGAAGGTAATCTACGGCGCCTTCAATGATTGACTCAGGTGCAAAATCACCACCCATGACATCAAGGCCAATTCTCATATACTAATTTTTAAGTTACGCGAGGTCAGGCTGTTGCCTTTTTTTCAATTGCAAGTTTGCCTCTGTAAAACCCACACTCAGGACATACCCTGTGATACATAACTGAAGAACCGCAATTTGAACAGCTTGCCACTGTAGGAGCAGTTGCCTTATAATGCGTTCTGCGTTTATCTCTTCTGGTCTTGGAATGTTTGTGTTTAGGATGTGCCATTTTAATTTAATTTAATTATCGTTCATTAGTTTCTTTAATTCATCCCATCTCGGGTCGCTCTCTTTTTCTTCTTCTATAATCAGCTCCTCCAGTTTTTTAAGCATTACCGGATCGCATGTGCTTTTTCCTTTATTATCCACCGGATGCACTCTTTTTATTGGCAGAGCCAGTATAATGAATTCATACAGTTGCTGTTGCAGATCCAATTCATGCTCATCGACAGATACCGAAAGTATGTCGGGGTCTATATCCTCAAGGCTTTTCCCGAACTTAACAAGCAACCTGTTCTCACTCTTAACGGGTTGTGAAAATTCTTCCAGACACCGGTCACAACTGATCCGGACGCTTCCGGAGACCTTTATAATCATGTCAACATGAGTTGATCTTTTATCAAGCTCAATGTTGGCAACAAGGCTACCTTCCTTAACTTCCGATTCTTCAAACTGTTCAAAAAACTTATTATCAATCTCAAAATCAAGAGTGTGGTGCCCCTCCTTCAATCCGCTCAACGGTATAGTATATGATCCGGACATCTCTTTAAATTTTGGTTTGCAAAAATATGAATCCTTCTTCAATTAAAAAAATTATCAACAAAAAAGTAACATTTATTGTCATAAAAGACCATATACCGACAGAAATACGCCATTCACCGAATATCTTTAAGCGCCTATATCTTTATGAATTACATTTGTTTCAGATTAAATACAACAGGTCATGAGACACAAAGACTATTACAACCACAAAGATTATTCCCACTTAAGGGTAAGAGAACATCACCCCCGGATCAGTACAGGAATTTTCTTCATTGTTCTTGGGTTGGCACTTCTTATCGCAACAAACGATGTGCTACACCTGGGAAGTGTCAGCAGCTATTTTACCTGGGAGACAGCAATGATCTTCATAGGTGTCTTGCTTCTGCTGAATCTTCAGTTCACAGGAGGGTTATTGCTTATCGCCCTTGGGGTTTGGTTTCTGAAGGACCGCTTTCTGTTCATAACCCCTCAAACCTTTAATACTTTTTACTGGCCGGCAGTCATTGGTATTATAGGTGTGTCATTTATCCTATCTTCACTTTTCAAAAGGAAAACTAAAATTGATAACTGAAAAAACTATAAATTTACCATTATGGAAACAAATGAAAGTTACAGAGATATGCGCCGAAAGGCCCGGTATGAAGGTCGCCAGTTAAGACACGAGAGTCATCATCTTACCAATAACCGCGCAATCATAGGAGTGATCCTTGTTATAGCTGGTGTATTTCTTGTATTGAGAAACACCGGATTTTTCCCCGAATTCATTGATCATGTCGTATTCAGCTGGCCAATGTTGCTGGTTACAATCGGATTGGTCATGACCCTCGGAGCATCGGAAAAAACTTCAGGGATTATTGTAATGGCTGTGGGAGGCTTTTTCCTCATCCCGATGATATTTCGTGAAACATTCCATGCATATAACCTCTTCTGGCCTTCAATCTTTATCATTATCGGAATAATATTCATATTTTCAAAACGTCGTGCCTGGAACCATGCAAATCTGAATTCAAAAGAAATAATCGGAGATGATTTCATCGACTATGTGAATGTTTTCAGCGGCGGTGAACGTCAGATTGTGTCAGAAAATTTCAAGGGAGGAAGAGTGACTGCTGTGTTTGGAGGCATGGAACTTGATCTTACAAAGGCTAAACTTGCCCCTGGCAGAAATGACCTCGAAGTAGCCTGTGTCTTTGGAGGGGCAACCTTAATTGTACCCGACGACTGGAATATTACCATAGAAGTAACTCCGATTCTCGGCGGATTCAGCGATTCCCGGAAACTTATTCCCGGAAGGACAATTGATCCGACTAAACAACTGGTAATTCGTGGCGCTGTGGTATTCGGTGGAGGTGAAATCAAAAGCTACTAAATACCTCCCGGATGCAACATCCAATATTTGAAAAGAAAGAACGTCTGATAGTGTGGTGGCTGGTCTGGCTCTTCCTGGCGCTGGGCCTGTCACTGCTCTTTTATTTTGCCTATGGAAGCTTTATTAAACTCATCCTGCTGGACAGTACAGTTTCTTTTATTCTCTATTCCGGAATTGCACTTTCATTGTGGTATCCATTCAGGTTTTTTAATTCTGGTGCGAGAAAGAAGACAACCCAGATAATATCCAACCTTGTTGGAAGCGGGGCAATCTCCGTGACCCTCTGGACTTTAATGACCAAACTTATAATGACTCTGGTCCTTCCCGCTCAAAACGATTACCAGGCTTATTGGGACGCCACGTTCGCTTACAGGATTGCAACAGGAGTGTTTATTTATGGACTCATCATTTTAACTTATTATCTTTTCGAAAGTCTCACAAATCTTTCTGAAAAAAACGCTAAAGAAGCCAAGCTTGAGACATTGGTAAAAGAGACTGAACTGAAAATGCTTCGTTCACAGATTAATCCTCACTTTCTCTTCAACAGCCTGAATTCAATAAGTTCTCTTACCATCACCAACCCTGAAAAGGCAAGAGATATGGTAGTAAAGCTATCGGAGTTTATGAGGTATGCACTTTCAAGGAAAGACGAACAACCTGTAACCCTGCAGAATGAACTCGAAAACCTTCGGCTCTATCTCGATATAGAAAAGGTAAGGTTCGGTGATAAACTTGTAACAGAAGAGACCATTGACAATAATTGTCTTGAATTTAAAATCCCGGTTATGCTATTGCAGCCTCTTTACGAAAATGCGGTGAAGCACGGCGTATATGAGAGTACAGAAAGCGTTAAAATCGTAACCATTGCGAAGATAATTGATGGTTACATGGAGATAATAATAAGCAATAATTACGATGCAAATCCAACTATGAAGCGGGGAACTGGTACTGGTCTGATAAATGTTTCCAGGAGACTCGAACTGTTTTATGGGAATAAAGCCTCGATAAAAACGACCAAAGAAAACGGAGTTTATAGTGTTACCATTTATATCCCATCAGATAATTTATGAATGCCAATTGAAAATTAATATTTAATTTTACGGCAGGAAATCTGAAAGACTAATACCAGTACGAGGAAGCCTTAGACGAATGGAAAAAATCAGAACTGTAATTATTGATGATGAAACCCCGGCACGGGAATTAGTAAAGTTTTATTTACAGGAAGTTGATGCTGTGGAAGTCATCAGCGAATGTGCTGACGGCTTTTCGGGTCTGAAAACAATCACTGCTCTGAAGCCCGATCTCGTTTTCCTTGACATTCAGATGCCCCGGCTCACAGGCATTGAACTGATTGAAGTCCTTACCGAGAAACCCGAGATAATCTTCACTACAGCTTACGATCAGTTTGCCATAAGAGCATTTGAACTTAACGCAGTGGATTATCTGATGAAACCTTTTGCCAAAAGAAGATTTCTGGATGCTGTAAATAAAGCTGTTGAAAAGATTCAATCAGGGAAAGGCAACAAAGAACCTGCAAGTCAACTTCTTGCAATCCAACCAGAATCAGGTTCCCAGGTAAACAGAATTGTAGTAAGAAAAGGTAATGCTATTAATCTTATACCAGTTGAACAGATCAGATATGTTGAGGCTCAGGATGATTATGTCATGATTTTTCATTCATCAGGTAAGGCGCTTAAGCAGCAGACTATGAAATTCTATGAGGATAATCTCCCAAAATCGGATTTTGTGAGAATACACCGCTCATATATAGTTAAAGTTGAGGAGATCAAGGGTATTGAGCCTTATGGCAAGGATAATCATGTAGCAATCCTTCATTCCGGAGACAGGCTTCCAGTTAGCAGGGCCGGGTATAAGCATCTGAAGGAAGAACTGAAATTCTGATTCTTTGAGCTTGTGCCTGAAATATTCTACTTTCTTTGTTATTTGCCCCCCTGCCCCCCCTAAAGGGGGGATCGTTCTGTAACTTACCGAAGTCTTCTTAAAAAACGAGAACGAGCCCCCCTTTAGGGGGGGTTGGGGGGCTTACCATCGTGATTGGAGGCTTCACCTCTTCAACCTGTTCTCCCACTCCCATTTACTGAATAATCCGGAAATAGGCCTGTATCTCCTGAACCTGAACAAAGGCACCGGATCATATCCGTGAGTTCCGCCGGGCCTGCATCTTAATATACGCGATGTCCCCATTGCCATACCAATAAATGGTCCGTGAATCATCAGAGCATCAAGCATGTACTGCGAACAAGTTGGAACGTGACGACATGATGGACGCAAAAAGGGGGAAATTGAATACCTGTAAAAAAGGACAGGAAGAGACAATAGAAATGACAGAATCCTGTTAATCATCTTAATCATGATACAAATATATTAAAAGGCACGAGAGTGATAGATTAAGAGCATTCCTTTGTGTGCCTTTGAGCAGCATTTTGCGGTTAATCACTATATTTGCATTCTCTGACAAAATGACCATTTTTTCTGTCAGAAAGAGTTTGGCAAAAGTTTTGCATATCAATATTAAAATTAAAATTCGGGAGGAAACAGAGTTATGAGTATCTGGATAATTTTTATAGGTTTTATGATCCTTAGCCTGGTGGTAAGTCAGGTTTTAAAATCAAAATTTAACAAGTATTCGAAAATACCCCTTGATAATGGAATGTCAGGGCGTGAAGTTGCGGAGAAAATGCTTCGCGATAATGGTATATATGATGTTAAGATCGGAAGTGTTGAAGGGCAGCTCACCGATCATTATAATCCAGCAGACAAAACAATCAATTTGAGTCAGGAAGTCTATAGTGGCAGGAGCATATCCTCAGCAGCCGTTGCAGCACATGAAACCGGTCATGCTGTTCAGCATGCAAAAGCATATGCCTGGCTCGGATTCAGGTCAAGTCTTGTCCCTGCTGTCAGTTTTGCATCAAAATGGGTGCAGTGGATATTGCTTGCGGGAATTCTGATGGTACGAACATTCCCGGCTCTGTTACTGGTGGGTATTGCGCTTTTTGCCATGACAACGATTTTCAGTTTTATTACCCTTCCCGTTGAAATAGATGCAAGCAGGCGGGCTCTTGCCTGGTTGTCGAATTCCGGAATCACCTCATATCAGAATCATGATAAAGCACAGGATGCTTTGAAATGGGCTGCATATACATACGTTATAGCTGCTTTGGGATCGCTGGCTACCCTGCTGTATTATATAATGATATTTACCGGATCGAGGAGGTGACCTACCTCCCTTCCACCTCAAGCCACTTTGTTCTCTTATGAATTGTCCTTATTATCAGCCATACAATCGCAGTACCTGCCATTGTCCATAACCACATTTGTGTAAGGTATATTCTTTCGGATAGAAAATAGTTTCTGAAAAGATCGAGCAGAGTAAATATTACGAAAATATTTATGATGCTGTTATATTCTCTTTTAAGGACATTCTTAATTGAAAAAGGAAGCTTCGGCGCGATAAAATTAAATGACCAGGGAATAAATGACCCTACTTTTTCTGACCAGATGTCATATATTTCACCGAATTTCCTTCTTAAAAATTGCTCTTCAGCAAACATTATTCGCTCATAATAGAGCCAGTATATAAGACCAAAAACTAATGTGACGCCGATCGACCGTATGAAGAGAACCGGTCCCAGCCACATAAAGAAATTACCAAGATAAAGCGGATGGCGAAGAAGCGAATAAATGCCGGTAACATTCAGTTCATCTGCAATCTGTCCGTTTACAGTATTTCTTCCGGAGGTGTTTTTCGGCGCAAAACCAACTGTAAGAATCCTGATAATCTCGCCGAAAATGCTTACTCCAAGAAAGATAAGCTCATCGCGCATATCAAATAAAATAGCCTGTCTGTTGCCCAGATACATCATCATTAAACCTCCTGCAATCATAAATACAGGCAACCAGCTTCTTCTCTTAAATAACCAGTTCCCGCTATTTTCAAATTCATGTACCAGGGCCATTTTTCGATTTGTTAGTGATGGGGCAAAAGTATAAAAATTCTGATAACTGGCTTTACCATTAGCATTCAAGTTCTGATTTTTCCACATATGCGCTGATCCTCAAAACAAATATTTGAAGCTCCCAATTCAATTATTCTGGAAAGATTTTTTATCTTTATCAGTTGTACCTAAACCAATTTTACAATGGCAAGTCTCAAGCTTTTAATGGGAATGATCCCATCTACTTCTAAAATCGAGCAGGCTGAAAAAGCGTTGACAACTGAATTCAGCAAGCTAAGGGCTTTCTCGGAATCGGAGGTGCTGGCCAGATATAATGACCTGAATGGATTGGTAAATTCATCTGATTTTCAGCAGAAATGCAAAGAGATAAAATCAATGAATTACAAGGATTCTGACGAGTATGCAAATGAGAAGGAGTTTATTTCTCTCCAGAAAGCAAGGGATATAACCCTATATTTTAAAACCTCATCTGGAAATTCGCTGAAAAGGTTTAATGATATGGAAGGATCAACAAAGATCAGCGATTTTGAGACTCTCGAAAAATTTATTGAATCTCCGGCATTCAGGGAGAAGCAGAAAATGAGACCCATTACCTTTAAGGATTCTGATGAATATCGTAAGCTCGATGAGCTTAAAAATCTGAAAAGAGATCCAGAGGTTAAGTCATTTTTAAAAGCAAAAAAGAAAGAGGAGATTAAGAAAAGTAAGTCGGTGCTCATGTATGAAGAACTTAGTACGCTCGTAAAAACACCGGCATTTCTCGCAAAGAAAAATATGAGACCGATAACCTTTAAGGATTCAGAAGAATATAAGAAACTTCTTGAATATAAAAGGATTAAAGGAAGTCTTGAAATTAAGGAATTTTATAAGTTTAAATCCTCAAAGGAGTATGCAAATTATCTGAACACAGTTGATTCGTCTCGTCTGAAAAGGTATTATGAACTTAAAGACTATGTTGCTACAACTGAGTTTAAAAAGCAAAAAGAGTATCTCCTCGACAAAAAAAGATTTGAGAAAACGGAGATGTTCAAAGAGGAACAGGAATACAAAAAACTAAAGAAAAGCCAGGATGTTATCTGGTATTTCAAAATTAAGGATTCAGACAAATTTGAGGTGCTGAAGAACAGGGAATTAACATTTAGCGATGAGTTTGACAGCGATAGACTCGATACAAAAAAATGGCTGACCAATTATTACTGGGGAGAAAAACTTCTTAAAGACAGGTATTCTTTAGATTCTGATCTTCATGCGTATACCGAAAAAGAAAACTTTGAAATCCGTAACAGTATTCTGAGGATTAATACCAAGCCTCAGAAGATCCAGGGAAAAGCATGGTCTGCCACAAAGGGTTTTACTCCCAAAGAGTTCAGCTATACTTCAGGTCTTATCAATTCAGGAACCAGTTTCAGACAGAAGTATGGTGTCTTTACTGCGAAAATAAAACTCGGTAATCCTGAAGCAAAATCAGCATTCTGGATGCTGTCAGATAAAATCGCCCCACATATTGATATATGCCGTACGTCAGGTAAAAAAGTTTGGTTTGATTATTTCCCTGCAAGGGGGAACAACTCCAAGACGTCCCTGAGCTCACGGTATGCCAATGATTATTTTATATATACCCTGGAATGGACACCGGACAGGCTTGTATGGAAAATCAACAATACTGAAATCTTTTCTCAAACCTCAGATATCCCTCAGGAACCAATGTATATAGTTCTTGCAGGAGGCCTTGACAAACCGGTAAACAGCCTGACATCAATGGAAATTGACTGGGTTCGGGTTTACCAGCCAAAGAAATAATAATGGTTAAATTTTAGAACACTGAGTCACAAAGAAACACGAAGTAAGATTCATTAGTATAATACTTTTGAGACAGTCTCTTCATATTATATGTTAATCGATTTTCAAGGGAGGGCCAACAATTTTCATTTCATGTTCTGAAAAGATTCTGGCAATCTCTTCATTATCAGGGTTATCTTTTAATCCGGCCATCGCGAGGAAAAATTCTTCCATCTTACCCGCCGGCTGAAAAGTAATTGTCATTTTTCCCTCTCCACTAATCTGAGTCCAGCCATGTGGTACATTCCGCGGAAGGAATATGCATTCTCCGGCTGCCAAATACCTTTTATCCTCACCAACTTGAAAATAATACCTGCCAGCCAGCACATAAAATATTTCATCCTGAAAGAAATGAATATGTAAAGGCGTTCCCCTGCCCTGAGAAACACTGGTTTGCTCAAATATGGACAAATCGCCATTTGTGTCTCTGCCTGAGACTTTAAGGTCCAGAATATTTTAGTTTACACCTTTCAGCTTTATATGATCGTGGTATCGTCCTTCGCCGGCACTAACCATAAATCCCCTGGCTTGTCTCACGTCCTTATCAAGGCTTGAAAAGCCAAAAACCAAAGGAGTAGCTGAAACTGCTAATACAGCAGTAATAAAATCGTTCCTCTTCAGATTCCGGTAAGTTTATGCAGATACTATATTTTCTCGGCGAATATAAGAACTCATTTTGTGCTGGATATTATATATGTTATCGCTCTCCTTATTAACAGTATAAGCAATAGTATTGTCATTGTTATCATCCCCTCATTAAATTCGTTTCACATAATTAGTAGGTGTGAAAGGCATTTTATTAAACAAACTAATAATGGTTTTGTTTATACCTGATTATTTTTGGAAATTGTGTAACAAATTAATGCCTCAGACCGTCTTTGAATTGTAAATCATGATATGACAGTTAAGGAATATAATAAGGCTGTAGAGGAATTTGCTGATTCTGTATACCGTTTTATCCGGGGAAACCTTAAGGATGATGACAGGGCTAATGATATTGTACAGGACAGCTATGAGAGGCTCTGGCTACATGTTACAGAACTTGAATACCCTGTTATTAAATCGTGGCTTTTTTCTACAGCTTACCATATTATGATAGATATAATCCGGAGAGAAAAAAGGATCACGAGCCTGGAACAGGTAGACGAAAAGGAAACAATTTATGAATCCCATTACACTGATCTGAATGAAATTCTCCATAAGGCAATAGATCTTCTCCCTGAACATCAAAAAACATCGGTAATGTTGCGCGACTATGAAGGGTACAGTTACAAGGAAATAGGAGATATTACCGGTCTGAGCGAGGCTCAGGTGAAAATTAATATTTACAGGGGACGTGCCACCCTTAAGAACTATATCGGAAAAATCGAATCAGTTATTTAGTCATGCAAATCGACAGAACAAATTATGAAATATGGCTTATCGATTGGCTCGATGGAATTCTTGATGACCACCAGCTTGAGCAGGTCAGGTTATTCCTGCATGACAATCCCGATCTGAAAAACGAATTCGAGGAAATAATTGAATCGGGCAGACACGCCATGCATGGCGTGTCAACAACGCAGGGCATATCAAATTCAAAAAATAAATTATTCCGAAATAAAGAACAAATTAAGAAGTCTCCTTCAGATCTGTCATTGTCTCAGTTTGAATACCTGTGCGTTGCCTATCTTGAGAAGGATCTTTCATCGGAGCAAGCAGACGAACTTAGGGAAATCATTAATAATGACCCTGAAAGAAGAAATGTGTTTGAATTGATTCAGAAAACAAGATTAGTATCTCCGTTCGTAACGTTTAATTACAAGAAGCGGCTATTGAGACGAACACTTGCTCAAAAAGTTGCCGGGGCAAGTGTTATTGTTTTATCTGCAGCTGCAATAATTGCCTTTGTGGTCATAAACTATATTTCTTCACCCCGCAGCATATCAATAAAATCAGTGGATAAAGCACAGGCATTGGTAAGCGACACTTCAATCAGTCAGCCATCAAATACAAAAGTGATTCCGGTTATTAATCCTGTCAAAACACTGGTGCAAACCAAGATACAGAATACTCTGATAGCTGCAAAAAAGGATACTTCAGGAGTTCATTTAACAATCCCAAATCCAGCTATCCTCTCTCCTTCCGTTTTAATATCAGAATCAATCGATACCTCCCGGATCATAATAGAAAAGATACCGGTATCATTCAGCTTTGACCTGACAGGAGAAGAATTGCGGAGTAACATTGTGGCCCTGAGGTCAACCGTTGTTATGCCTGATAATGAAGACAGCAGACCCAGACTAGGCCGGTTTATTGCAAAAGTAATCAGGGAAAAGATATTGAAGGAGAAGGCTCATGAAGATACTCCTCTTAAAGCTTATGAGATAGCTGAAGCAGGTGTTTCAGGACTGAATAAATTACTGGGCTGGCAAATGGCTCTTGACGAGAGAAAAGACGAAAACGGAGAACTGAAATCAGTCTATTTCAGCTCAAGGATCATTAAGTTTAACGCCCCGGTTAAAAAATCCAATTCTCTACCGTAACTTTTCGGGCGCCCTCTCCGTCACATACCTGAAACACTCAACATTTTTAATAATTAGTATCATGAAAAAGATTGGAATTATCATATTGCTCTCAGCAATAATTTTGAATGGTTTCTCCTTAAAAGCAATGTCTGAAACCCAAACAGCAAATAAAAAACCAGTATCAGATAAATCAAATGAATCGGCTGGTACTTTTAATGGAAAAGACAGGACCGGTGTCGAAGAAAAAGATTCTTCTTCAAAATCAATAACCGGTAATCACAGGCTGGCAGTACTTGAATCCCTGGAAGTACCCGGGTTCTATAACCCAGGGTATTACGGAAAAGATTACCGGAATGAAGAAGAAAATGATAATGATCACAACAGATGGAGAAGCAGATTCAGAGGTCATTGGACGGGAATAGAGCTTGGACTCAATAACTATGTAACATCTGATAATAAGCTTGGCTTACCTTCGGATATTGATTACATGACACTGAGACAAAGCAAATCGACGAACTTTAATATTAATTTTACCCAGTTAAGTCTTGGACTGTCAAGACATATCGGATTTGTAACTGGCCTTGGTCTTAACTGGAACAACTACCGGTTTGATGGTAATAATAATATTGTAAAAGGACCCGATGGAATCATTGAAGAACTTGATCCCGGAGTAAATCTGGAAAAATCAAAACTGGCCACTGTTTTTCTTACTGTTCCATTCATGCTTGAATTTCAGATTCCGGCTGACCGTAATCATCTTACAATTGCTGCCGGTCCGATAGGTGCATTAAAACTGGCATCTCATTCCAAAATGGTTTTTGAGGATGGGCATACTGTCAAATCCTTTC
>Ga0302296_1001140_pt1 | contig 19855 bp, 12 predicted proteins | sample III_Fen_N3_1_FD_194546 | JGI IMG/M metagenome (GOLD analysis project Ga0302296, IMG submission 194546) | Peat permafrost microbial communities from Stordalen Mire near Abisko, Sweden - III_Fen_N3_1 | ecosystem: Environmental > Terrestrial > Soil > Wetlands > Permafrost | place: Sweden: Abisko...
ATCTTAACTGTCTTGATGTTCTGTTTTTTTATTGAGGTGCAAAATTACAAAAAATAACCGAAAGAGGAAAGCATCTCTATCAATGTATTATTTTCATTTTGAAGTGACTAATTTCTTCATTAAATATAAGATAAAGCTGGTCATATATAAACCCGAACCTACAAAATTGATTTAGTTTTAATACTTTTGTAGCTTAATCCATATATCAAACTAGTATGAAATCACTCTTTTCATTTTTAATTGGAATTTTATTGTTTTTACCGTTAAATGGTCAGTCTGCAGTAAAGCAAAGAAGTGCTACCTCTGCTCGTTATGTTTCCCTAAGTGGGCAGGTTTTATCAAAAGGCAACTCTGTTGATGCCAATGGAGATATCTCCAAATTTAATGCTCCTGTCATGCACTTGGTTCGGACAAAAGTAAATTCACCCAAAGGAACCGTTTTGTTGCTGACAGGTGGCGACTACAAAACTCTGAAAATAGAGCATGAAGGTAAAAGTGCAACTTTGTTTTTAAATTCAGAGGGCTTTGATGTTGCTGTTCTTGAATATCATGTCGGCGAAGGATTGCAACTCCGTAATTTAGCACTGGTAGATGCTTTGCAGGCTTTCCGTTTATTACAAGCTGATTCCAAAACCTTAGGTTTACGTGTCGATCGATTGGATATAATGGGAATTTCGTCCGGTGCGCATCTTGCTGCCCGCACTGCTCAAAAGTTGGGCGATAACGAACAACCTGCTCATCTGATTCTTATTTCCCCTTCCTGTCTCGACGAGATGGCTAAGGGTTCTGTTTTTCCGGCTGTTTTGCCTCCTGTTCATCCAGCTGCACAACTTTTCGTTTCGTTTTTTGAGAATGAAAATAAAGAATGGATACATGCCGGACAGGAATATTCGAAGACATGGAAGGGATACGATGGGAATTCAATGTTTAGTTTGTTGAATGATAGTTTATATACTTCAAGCAAAATGACAACCCTGTTTGATGCGAAACTAAAACTTGGTAGCGTGCTGAAAACTTTCCTGAACTCAACAGCTGAATCGGTAGTTCATACTCCAAATCCAGCCACTGTTCCGGTTGAAGGATACGCCAAAAAGCGTCACTTAGAAAAATTAGCACTTGTAGCCAACCAAAAATATGACCTGATAATGATTGGTAATTCCATTACACATAATTTTGAGAAGCCGGAATATCAACCTGTTTGGAATCAGTTTTTTGCTCCGCGCAAAGCTTTGAATCTCGGCACAAGTGCGTATCGAACCGAAAATTTAATTTGGAATATCCAACACGGAGAACTGGAAGGTCAATCGCCAAAAGTAGTGGTATTGGAAATTGGGACAAACAATGTGGATGAAAAAAATTATCCTACACGTCACACTGCAGGTCAGTTAGCGGGAGGTATTGAGTCTATTGTGAATTTGTTGCGCGAAAAATTGCCCGATACGAAAATCATAGTGTTTCGTTGTTTTCCAGGCTGTTACGGAGGTCCAAATCCCTCGTCACATCGGTTGATTTTGGAACGTGCTTCTGAAATCGTCTCGAAACTGGCTGATGGTAAACATATTTTCTATTGCGATGTGAACCACGTGTTTCTAAATATGGATGGTTCCATAAACCACAGCATGATGGGCGATTGGTTGCATCCAACACCTGCCGGAGCGAAAGCATGGGCACAAGCCATGGAGCCTTTACTCTCAGAACTTATGGGCGACAAGTCCTTAGATACAGATATCGCATCCAACTCGGCCATTGTTCCGGTTTCGAAATTGGAGAACGATAGTTATGATTGGTGGGTTCGTCATGCCGATGTGTTGCACATCAAGGATTCAATCAATCCTCAAATCGTTCTGATAGGTAATTCTATTACCCATTTTTGGGGCGGAGAACCGCTGTTGAAGTATGCAGATGGATCAGCCCGTAAGCCGAATGGCCCGAAAGCCTGGGCTTCGGTATTCGGAAACTATCGCGTGTTGAACCTTGGTTTTGGTTGGGACAGGACGCAAAACGTGCTTTGGCGACTGGATCATGGCGAACTCGACGGCCTGCATCCTAAAACGATTATTATTGGAATAGGTACGAATAATACAAGCCAAACAGTCAATGCCCGAATAAATACTGCACCTGAGATTGTCGAAGGTATTGCTGCCATTTGTAAACGAGTTCGGTCTAAAACTCCCGGTGCTAAAATAGTACTGATGGCTGTTCTACCGCGCGAACAAAGTCCTACCCATCCCCGGCGGATACTGATTAATGAAATCAATAAGCTGCTTGAAGTGTACGCGAATGAAAATAAGATTTCTTTTGTAAATATTGGTCCGAAGATGTTGGCACCGGATGGCACCTTAACGCGGGATATGGCTGGAGATTTTTGCCACCCTACCGAGAAAGGTTATCAGGTGTGGGCAGATGAAATTCGCTCGTTAGTGACTGAACCCTGATGGTGAAAATGAAAAAAAAGAGCCACTATTCTATGGCTCTTTTTCTGTTGACTTACCTTGTTTAGACAAGGACTCTAATGACTATTTGTAGAAGTTAGTCGGGTTTTAGGTACAAAGAGTTTGATGCTTTTTTACCATCTGCCGATGTAACAAACATGTACACAAACTCTACGTTTTCTCTGGCTACATTATTCATGGGTAGTTGAATATTTCCAGTAGATTCAGTACCTCTGTTTACTTTAATGGAAAACAACACTCCTGCTGTAGTCTTGGCCAATAAGGTGATTACATCTTCTGCCACAGCATTTGGAAAATCGATGTTCGATATGTAATCCACACTAATTCCAGTATCACTCAGAGTGGACGAGCCTATGCTAACCCCGGGATGCGTGCCTTTGGCAATTTGCATAAGTTCGTAATTAATCACAGGTGTTTCTCCCGAATTATCAATGGCATTAGGTAAATTCAGAGCCATAAAATAATTAAACGGAGTAAGTCTTTCCGGACGTACAGGAAAACCGCTTTCGGCAAAGCCACCAAGCGATACCCACGCTTCTCCCATTAATTTAGAACTGGCTCGTTGAACTTTCTGTAAATCGGAATTTTTGTCTTTACGATTGAATGCCTTAGAGCTAATCACATTCTGACCTCTGTGTACATAGGTGTTGAAGTTGGCCATCGATTTGCGCATTTGGCCTGTCATAGGATTTTGAGATATACTCATACTAATTTTGGTCGTCCTCTTATCCCGAAAGCAACATTGCTTTCTTCGTTGATTTCGACGATACAAAATTACGGTAGTGCAACGGCTAGCTTGTACTACTTGTCTTACAAGTTGTATAAAAATATTATTAATGTATTGTTATTCAAAGCAATATGAAATGGAGTCAAATGTAACTTCCTTAGGAATAGCTTTCCTGTATTGTTACTGACATGGACTAAGGAGGATGATTTCATAAAAGTGCTGGAAAAGGAGACGTGAGAATAACCATTATAAAGCCCTACTCACTTTTGAGTAGGGCTTTATAATGGTAAGTATTGTTTTAATTCTCAATAGTGTTAAGTAAATGGGCTTTCTTTTATGGAAAGTAGATCTTTATTTTCAGCAACGATGGAATAATATTTACTGATGTTTATTTAACATGACAATCGATGTTTGAGCGTGAATAAGTCTAAAGTTATTAACTTTTATTTCCTCTTACGTTGCTTTTCGTCTTTTTCTTGTCCGTAGTTCTCGAATGCTATTTTCAGCGTGTCCAGAAAAGGTGTAATGTTTAGTTTTCTACTTGTGGCTCGGGTGAGTTTGCCTTCGGGGTCTTTAATTTTGATGGCAAAAATTTGTTGGAAATAATCCACCAGTTCTTTGCGGGTAAGTGTTTTACCATCCTTACGTTCAATGCTTCTATTTTGGTATATAGCGGCTGCCAATTCCAGCAAATCAGTATCCGACGATTTCCATACGTATTGCGGAATGCATTGTTGTGGGGTAGGGGTGACAGCCTTTTCGGCAACATCCTGTTGATACAAACTATATCTGTTCAATTCGCTCTTGCAGAGTGTGATAAAATTTGGATAATACAGTTTGCTATAAAAGTAGGCATTGAGATTATCAGCAACCCCCACATTATCATAAAGCATTTGCCATTGTTGAAAATCAATCATTCGTTCGTTGATCAGATTTCTTTTTAATGTATAGCTTTCTAGTGCGTCGCACTCTTCTTTCAGTTGAATAAAGTCGAATCTGTCTTCGTATATTACTGCAGACTTTAAGGTTTCTTTCTCGGCCTCCAGCTCTTTTTGTTCCAACCCCAGGTCAAAGTCGGGGTCTGTCTTTCTCATTGTTTCGGTAAAAATGCGTTGCAGCTCATCAGAGTAGTTGCTGCTTCCTTCTGCATAAACAATATCATAAATTCTTTCCACATTGAATTCCAATATTTTTCTTATTTTGAGTAATGCTTTTACTTCAAAATTATTTTTGAGGATTTCTCTGTTTACGTCGTCATCAATTTCATTAAGCTTATCAGCTACCGAGAATGATGTTTCAAGGTAACTGTCCAGTAGTTCGATATCTTTATATTCTTCTATGTTTTCAATTAATTCATTTATGAAGTCTTGATAATAAGCTTCATAGTCGGTATTTTCTAGTCTGTTGAGCATTTCCCTGAGGTCGGTATCAGAGAGTGTTTTCTTTTTTCCTTGCCTGTAAATAGCCCAAAAGTCATTTAATGCCTCTTCAATTAATAGATTCAGTCCTTTTGATTTTGTTGTTTGCATAGTACATTCAGATTTAATTTTTCATTTCCATAGCCACTAATACATGTTATATGCTCCATACACAGAGGGCTACAGTTGTTATTTTTATAATAGCAAAAATAATGAAAAAATCAGAATGATGAAGAATTGAGAAAAAAAATTATAGTCATGCGGCTGGTATAACTAACAGTACGGAATAAGGTAATTGTTTCATAATCGTATTTTAAATTTATATATAGTATATATATAATATATATCAGATATAGTTATAGTATATATATAATACATTAATTTAAGTATATTATATATATGTGAAATTTGTACAGAAAATAATTTATTTATATCTTTGATATTAATTTACGATATCTTATCAATGTGCTTGTTATCCCCTCAAGTCCTCTGGCATTGTAGGTGAGAGTTAGTGCTTGCTGAGATGATAAGTGATTGTATAACCCGGAGATAAATAAATATAATAGGAAAGGCGATGGCAATAGTAAAAGGAGCAATTCAGATGACAGGCAGTATTAAAGGTATAAGCTTTTATACCCGCCGGGGGAGCGATCAGGTGATAATGCGAACCAAAGGAGGTGCGAGTGGCGATAAAATTAAACGATTGCCACAGTATGAGGGTTTGCGTTTGCAGCAAAAGGAATGGAGTGGATGTACTAAGCAGGCCTCAGGGGTGCGATATGCTTTTGGTGGATTGCACCGATTGGCCGATTATAATCTTACTTCGGTGCTGAATGGACTTGCTAATAAGATGCAAAAGTCCAATACTACAAGTGAAAAAGGTCAGCGCCCTGTACAACTATCACTCTACAAACAGGCACTGGATGGTTTTAATTTTAATCGCGGCTATCCGTTCAATTCAGTGCTGCGTGTTTCTGTTTCTCACATTTTAGACCGGGAAGTATTGGCAGCTTCTGTTACAGTTTCACGTATCAATACGGAGATTGATTTGGTCAACATACAGCGACTGCCCTATTTTCGCATCATCATAGCCATTGGTACAGCTGCGGATATGGTATATAATGCTGCACTGAAAGATTATATGCCTACGGTAGAGAGCCTACATGGTACTTCGGCGATAACCAACAGCGAGTGGTACTCTGCCAACAGCATTATTGAAGAACAAACACTTAATGTTCAAATGACTAAATCGCAAGCAACTATGCTAACCAATGAAGTAAGTGTGATGCTAAGCGTGGCGGTAGAATTCGGCATGGTAGGTTTTGCGGGCACACCTGTAGAAGTGAAGTATGCCGGGTGTGGAAAAGTTCTCAAAGTGTATTGAACCTTAAGTGTTTTTGGAAATGATATCTTATTATACTTATGACATGGTCGAAGAAGGATATAATGCTAGATTTCTTCTAAATGAATAGCCCCTGTCTTTGGTAGACAAGGGCTATTTTTCTTATATTAACTCGTAAAATAAAGCAATATAAACTGCTTCCGACATACTGGATACATGATACTTATTATAAATACTTTTTTTGTAATATTTCACTAAATCCGTCTTTATATCCATTTTTTTTGCAATCTGAGCACTGTTGTGTCCTTTAGCAGCGTGTTTAAGTATTTCTATTTCAATCGATTTTAATTCAATTGTTTCGTGCGCAACAAATTTTTTTCGTAAGGATGAGTAGAACAGTTCATTTCCACTATTACTTTCTGTATACAAGGCAAAACGTCTGTAGCCTTTCTGTATAACTGGTACAAACGTAGTAGCTACATATTTTGGAGTACCATCAGCGTTGAAATAAATCGGTTTTAGAACTGCTTTCATTGGTTTATATTCATTATTAGCCTGTTTTATTTTTATGTTGTAGGTCAAAAATAATTTTGCAAACGGTTTTTCTTTAAATGTCTGGGTCATGATTTCTTTTCCATTTTGATTTATTTCCGCAAGGATTTTTATGTCCTTCGGATGGATGACATCATCATAGGTGAAGATTTGTTCGGTATTTTCAGGATTCAATTCACGTCCGGTCATTAAAGTAAAGCGTCTGGACGTGTAAATGATTCTGTCATTAGCGAAATTACTTATAACTTGCGGGTGTTCATATACTTCTGAAAGAAGAGCGGATAGTCGAATTAACTCTTTCAACTCCGCTGTATGGTTCCTGTTCATCGTGGCTTAGTCGTTTAAGGTTATTATAATATCTTTCAACTTTATTTTGTAAGCATTTGATTTATTTTTTCTATTCATTTAAATAAATCCCTGCTTTTTTACTTTGGCAATAGCGTGTGAGATCGATTTTACATTTAAACGAAGAAGTAAACTTGTTTTCATATATTTCATATGGCCCATATTCGTACCTATTTGTTCTGCTATCTCAGGTTCGGTAAGTCCATCGCTCGATAGTTGTATGATTTCAATGTCATTCTTGCTAAGTAATTCGTATTTCGTGGTACAAGTTGAATCTTCGTTAATATACACAAAGTGTTCCTCAGCATTATTAATATCTAGAATTTTAAAACAACCCAACTGGTTTGTATTCGCACGTCTTATATCGTAATAAACCAACCAGGGTATTTCGTCTTCTGATGTGTTGGTAAACTTATGGGGTGTTACCTTAAATCTCAACATTCTGACTGTATCGTTTGCGTAGATAATCGGTAGGTTGAAACTAAGACAGTAAGTTCGGTTATTGTTGCCCAATACATCTCCTTTCAAAATCTCATTGACGGTTTCTATTACCCGAGTACTGAATTTGTCATCATTATTCGTATGAAGGAGCCCATCAATAAATTCTTTACCCAGCGGTTTAACCCCGGTTGTTCCAAATATATCGGCGAGGTCTGGATTGTACGAACAAAGTGTAATAGTTCGTTTGTATTGATCAACTAAAAAAAAACTTAACTGCATCCCAATGGCACCAACTTCGAGATTGCTCATTCTTAAACCATGATCTCTATAGTCTGGAGGTGATGTAAAGTGTAGTGTTTTGTCAAAAAATGGATTTATCATACATTAATGTTTTTGTTAATTTAAAACGGTTCGTCACAGAAGCTCTCAAACGCCCAAACAAACATCATGCTACTTTTTATTATTTTATTGTTTTTTTTTATTAAAATTAATTTACATAGTTGTTTTTATACTGATTTATATAGCTTAAGTTGCTTTTTGACAGTAAATTAAGTAAGTCGTATTTATTATGGATATATTTCTTAATTCTTTGTATTTTCAGGCCCCAACCTCCAATTTGGGGCTTTAAGACGTAGTTTCTAACATTTATTTTTATATTAAATAATTTCTTTGACGCGCTCTTAAGCCTCCGTCGGCTGACGGATTGGGGGTCATAACCAAAACCTATCATTAAATAATATTGATTACAAAAGTTTTTATGAAATAAAAACTTTTGTGCCTTTTGTGCTGTGTTCTTTTAACTAGGTAAAATAATGGATAATTGTATTATTGATATGTTTCTTAATTTCGACCCTGCCTGCCGCAGGCAAGCTCTCCCTAATTCTTGGCAAGCTAAGCGGCAAAGCCGATTACCTTCTCCCGACCTCTTCCGTCCGTCAATTGACGGACCCTTCTCCAAAGGAGAAGGAAAAAGGATTAGTCCGTTTTTGAGGACTCTGCTGAGTGCAAGGCTGAAAATTAGATGACATTATTTACTTTCACTTACTTGTATACGCAAATTTACAAAAATATTTTATAATTTGCGCGGTTAATTAACGTTAAATGTTCTATGATAAGTGCAATCTCAATCGATTTCAAGCATTTATTTCTCTCCTGTTTAGTTCGAATTTTACTAATTCTCCCCAATTTTAAATTCTTCTTCCTCCACCATATAGAAGATGTAATTTCCTTAGAGGGGCATTAGTTTATGGATGCCAAATGCATATTGATTTAATTCACCAACTTTTAGTTAGGGAAAAATATCGTATGGTTATATACGTATGGCTAGCTATTTTTTAAAGAATGCCGAAATTATACAAAGATGAAAATTTGTATTCTTAGTCTAAATGTGGGCTTAGTTAGCATACATTTCTTATTGTATTTAGCTAAACAGCATCTATATCCTTAAAGATTTTTTACTTTAGTTAGCAATGTTGTGTTAAATATTGACTTATTTTTGTCTTTTTAGAAAAGTTTTCGTGTAGTATTTTGTACTGTCTAATTGCTATGAAATACAGTTTACATGTGGCAAATTGTATTTTTATTGTTTCTGATTCTCTACTGTTTCTGCCTTATTGTAATGATTTCATTATGGTGTTTGTCTCTAAAATGTATAAATACCTATATCTTATTGAAATTTTATACATTCATTCCACATTTTTTTGGGTAGTTATTTTATCGTATTTTAATTAACAATATTTATGGCATAATCTGTTGACTGTAAATGCCGTATGGTTTTTGTTTAATTTTGTTCACTTTCTTGTTGTGTAATTTTAGGTAGTCTAACTTCATTTTTATAGTTCTCATTCACTGTTAATCTATAATTTGAGCTTCTATAAATAGACAAAACAGGATAAAGAATTGATTGCACTATTACTGAAAGTTTTTAATGTTTAGGAACGACTAAGCTTTAACGGTAAGTTAATAGATTTCGGCGTGGGTTTGATATATTTTATGTAGGTAATTTTCATGAATATACTTTACAATAAAGGAGGATATATAAGACCAGATTTAGTTAGTGCATTTACAATATTGAATGATTAATTGCTCAGAAAACGGATTCTTATGGAAATTATAAGCTCTACTTTTAAACGAATACAAGGTTCAACCATTCAGAGGTCTGGTTTGCTGCTCTTGTTTATATTTTTGAGTATAGCTGTGCATGCTCAATTTACAGTTACCGAAACCTTCAAAGGAAGTGCTTTGAGCGGTAATATCATTACCGGGGGAAGTGCTATTCTGACATCAGGAAACGCCGACCCTATAAATGATGGTTGGTTAAGGTTGACACCTGCAAAAACAAGTCAGCAAGGCTACGCTTATGTCAATTCCTCGTTTCCTTCCACCATGGGGGTAATTATGGAATTTGAGTACAAAACATGGGGAGGAAACGGTGCTGATGGGTTCTGTGTGTTTCTTTTTGATGCCGCTACCTCTACATTTAAACCCGGTGGTTATGGAGGGTCTCTTGGATATGCACCAAATGGTTCTACCTCAGGTTTGTCGGGAGGATATTTGGGTGTGGGTTTTGATGAGTTTGGAAACTTTTCGAATCCAACAGAAGGTAGAAACGGAGGTCCCGGGGCAAGGAGTAATTCGGTTACCATGCGCGGGCCGACCACGTCTGATTCAAAAACAACAAACGCGTATATTGATTCAAAACAAACCACAACGCTATCTCCATCTTACACAATCGGCTCTTTGTCTAGTACTAGACCTACCGATGCCTCTTTTTTTAGAAAGGTAAAAATAACCATTTTGCCAACCGGAACCGGATCATACGTTATAACGGTATATTGGCAAACAAGCACATCAGGCAGTTATACGCAGATACTACAATACACAACCACAACTGCTCCACCAGCAAACCTGAAATTAGGGTTTTCAGCCTCGACAGGTGGCTCAACTAATTATCATGAAATAAGAAACTTATATATTACTACACTCGGGAATGTACGTGTTCAAAAAGAGGTGGACAAGGCAAATGCCAATGTAGGTGATTTGGTGACTTATACTGTGAATGTAAATAATGACTCACCGGCGGCATTAAACAACGTGGTATTTGCAGATACATTGAAAAATGGGTCAGGAAATAATTTGGTTTTAGGTTCCGATTTCAATATCAATTCTATTACATTTAATAACAACGGCACTTCAGGTACAACAGCATCAGGGTTTACCAGTGGTACTGCCAAAACAGGTGGATTTGTAAATCCATGGAGTACAACATTAAATATGGTTTCAAACAGTACAGCGTCATTTACAATCGTTGGAACTGTACTGAATCAGCCCACCGGTAATTTGGTGAAAAATACCGTAGGTATTGATCCAACCCCTTCGGGCATTACCGATCAGGACTTAACTAACAATTACTCTTCAGTTGGTACAACTGTATTAACCCCCAATGTGGATTTCACTATCAATAAAACAGTAGATAGTCACTGTGCAGATGCCACAAATGGAAACATCTATACCATTACCGTCTCCAATATGGGCGCATCGGCTTCAGTCAATAATAAAATGGTTACGGTAACAGATATTATTCCTGCCGGATGTACAGTTACTTCCGCATCTGGAACTGGGTGGACTATAACAAATTCAGGCAATACCTATACATTTAAAAGGAGTGATGTTTTGGCATCTACTTATTCTTATCCTGCTATTACGATAGCTGTCAAACCACCAGCCTCCGGTATATCGTGGACGAATAGCGCTACTGTTACCTCTGCTGGTAATGAGGTCAACACCACAAATAATACAAGTCAGAGTGTGGTGATTTACTCAACCCCTGTAGCTCCAATAATAGGAGCGGTGACTCAACCTGACTGTTCTGTTTCTACCGGTAGTTTCACCATTACCAATTACGATGCCTCTTACACTTATACAGTAGCTCCTTCAACAGGTGTAACAGTATCCGGCAATAAGGTTACCGCTCCGGCAGGAACATACAGTGTTACTGCATCCTCATCAGCCGGTTGTACGTCGCCTGTTTCATCGAGTGTTATAGTTACAGCACAACCGTTGACTCCTGCAGCCCCAACCGCTAGCGTCACCGCTCAACCAACATGTGCTGTATCAACCGGAACGATAACTGTTACAGCTCCTATAGGTGCAGGGTATACTTATTCTGTAGATGGAACTAATTACCAGTCCGGTACCATCTTTAGCGGTTTGGCAACTGGCAGTTATAATGTAATGGTGAAAAATAGTGATGGTTGTATTTCGGCAGCAACAGTTTTGACCATCAACGCCCAACCATTAACTCCTGCAGCCCCAACCGCTAACGTCACAGCTCAACCAACATGTGCTGTATCAACGGGAACAATTACCGTGACTGCTCCTATAGATGCAGGTTATACTTATTCGGTAGATGGAACTAATTACCAGTCCGGTACCGCCTTTAGTGGTTTGGCAACCGGTAGTTATAATGTGACGGTGAAGAACAGCGATGGTTGTATCTCGGCAGCGACAGCTTTGACCATCAACGCACAACCGTTGACTCCTGCAGCTCCAACCACCGGCGTTACAGCTCAACCGACATGTGCTGTATCGACCGGAACGATTACCGTGACTGCTCCTATCGGCGCAGGCTATACTTATTCGGTAGATGGAACTAATTACCAGTCCGGTACCACCTTTAGTGGCCTAGCAGCAGGTATTTATAATGTAACGGTGAAGAATAGCGATGGTTGTATTTCATTATCAACTCCATTGACTATAAATACACAACCTGCTACGCCGATAGTAAGCATTCTGGCGGTAAATCCAAAGTGTGCTAATTCTCCTTCGGTAACACTGGTTGGAAGTCCTGTAGGTGGTACGTTTAGTGGTGCCGGAGTTAGCCCTTCGGGTTTGTTCTCTCCAGCCACAGCGGGTGTGGGTAGCCATATAATAAGCTATAGTTACACTAATTCATCAGGTTGCACTGCTGTTGCTACCACCACTATTGATGTTCTTTCAGCTCCGGCCTTGACTATTCATCCTGCTTCGCAAACCATTTGCGCGGGTAGTTCCGCTTCGATGGCAGTAGTGGGTGATAATGGTGGAACAGTAACATGGAGTTCTAATTATTGGGGGCTAACAGGTACAGGAACCAGTTTTGATACAGGTATATTAACCAATTCAGGAACAGCTTCATATACTTTGAATATAACTGCAACAGCAGTAACCGGAATCTGTCAGGATAGGGTAGTGGGTACGGTAACTGTGTTGCCCGAACCGCGGATTATTGCGTTACCAAAATTGACAACTCTTTGCTCGTATGAAAATCTAAACGTAACACTTTCGTCGGTCATTGTGGGTACAAGTATAAATTGGTCAATTATCGACAATACTAATTCACAAACAATAGCAAGTGGCACTGGACTGGACAATGCGACGATAACGAACAAGTTACCTGCAGGTTCATACAGCATAAAAGCTACCGGAACCAAAGACGGATGTACCAGTAGAGTTACGAATGTACTGGTTGTAGTGAATTAAAAGATACTCCGTGCGCTCTGTGCCTCCGTGGTGAAAAGATATAACCACAGAGACACTGAGAACACAAAGAGAAAGAAGAAAACATACTTCGTGCCCTCTGTGCCTCCGCGGTGAAAAGATATAACCACAGAGACACTGAGAACACAAAGAGAAAGAAGAAAACATACTTCGTGCGCTCTGTGCCTCCGTGGTGAAAAGATATAACCACAGAGACACAGAGAACACAAAGAGAAAGAAGAAAACATACTCCGTGCCTTCTGTGCCTCCGTGGTAAAAAGAACAACTAAAGAGACACAGAGAACACAAAGATAGAACTCTCCAACCTCCTTCGGTTAACGGGTTTTGGAAAGAGGATGAAGTAGATATAATAGAATATTAAACACTTAAATTTTATTACTATGGCAGTAAGTTATGTAGTGGTAGAGAGAGGAAATCCCTTGAAACCAGGAAATCCAAAGAAATTTTATGCTCAGGCAAAATCATCGGGAGAAGTTACGCTTAAAAAGTTAAGTAAGAAAATTGCAGAAGGCTCAACAACAGTGAGTGACACCGATGTGCTGGCCGTACTCAATGAACTTACTAAAATGCTTTCAAAACATTTATCCGAAGGTAGAATAGTGAGGTTTGGAGATTTTGGTGCATTTCAAATTACAGTATCAAGCACCGGAGCAGAAACTGAAAGTAAATTTAATGCCTCGCTTATTGATAAAGCAAAAGTAATTTTTCGTCCCGGTATTGATTTGAGGGAGAAAGTAGCGACTTTGAAATTCGAGAAAATTTGATAAGTCAAATGGAGTTTTTTTTTGGAGAAAAAGTGACGCCCCCTTTTGTGTATAATGAATGAACCCAGATTTGGGTTTACGCCTCCTTATTTCCCTTCGGTCGCTGGCCGTTGGTTTCACTTAAAGGGGTGATTTTTCAATCGGATTTGATTGAATCTGTTTTAGGTAGTAACCATTTAAATATCTTGTTATGAACTTTTTATTATTTATTATCATCGGAATCGTTGCCGGCTTCCTGTCCGGTAAATTAGTGAAAGGCGGAGATTCTGGCCTTGTGATCAACTTATTAGTTGGTATTGTGGGTGGTTTATTAGGCGGCTGGTTTTTTGGATTATTGGGTGTCGGTACTGGCTCGGGTCTTATCGGTGGGTTAATAACAGCTACGATTGGTGCCGTTGTCTTCTTATGGATTCTGTCTTTTTTCAAAAGGTAATTGTGTTTATTGGTCTTCTGTAAAGGGCGAATGATTAAATCCTTTGTCGGCGGAGAGAGACAACTCCGTGCTCTCTGTGCCTCCGTGGTGAAAAGATATAACCACAGAGACACAGAGAACACAGTGAAAAAGAAGAATAAACTCCGTGCGTTCCGTGCCTCCGTGGTGAAAATGAATAACCACAGAGACGCTGAGAACACAGAGAGAGAAAGAAAAAATACTTGGTGCCCTCTGTGCCTCCGTGGTGAAAAGAATAATTACAGAGATACTGAGTACACAGAGAGAAAGAAGAAACACCGTGACTTCTGTGCCTCTGTGGTAAATAAAAAAACAAGCTGATCGAAATTTACGACCGGTATCTATATAATAAGTTTACAACGTTACCGAGCGATTTGCAACGCACGAGTAAATAAAGAATAATAAAACAACACTAAAGTGAATAGTATGAAGAAGTCTTTACTCCTCCATTTCTGGACAATAGGAAAATATAATCTTATTGTCAAGTTTTTTGCTATTTGTTTGCTTTTAAGCGTGACAACAAACACAGTAGAAGCACAGAATACCTGTCCTGTTTTCATCCCAAAACCGGCTACATATGTTTCTGCGACCGTAACAGCCACAGAAGGTAATATGAGTTATGTACTCGACGGTGAAGGAGCTACAGGCTTGGTGTCGGACGCTGCGAAACAATACGGAGTGTATTGGATGAAGGCCCAGAATCCTGTTACATTTTATATCAATATGAATGCACCTTCTACTATTAGCAGAGTGAAATTTTATTCTGCCTGGGGGAATGATGAAGGCGCTAAAAATGTTACCATCAGATTGTACAACGGAGCTACCCTCTTAGGAACCGAGAATATTGTTTTGCCTTATTTGTATGCATCAGGTTATGTTGCAATTCTTGGAAATACCTATACAAACGTTACAAAAGTGCAATTGGTGATACAGGATGATTATGGGACTAATTTTGCATTACGTACCTCATTAACGGAAATTGTATTTGGCGATACAGCTTGTGATGATGTAGATGGAGACGGTGTAGCTGACTATTTAGACTTAGATAACGACAATGACGGAATAAAAGACATCGATGAAAATTGTTCCGGATTTTTAGCTCAAAACACGTCTGGAACCTGGAAAGGAAAAACTTCTTCCACGCTGACAGCCACATTGACAGGCGCTACTGCCCAACCGAATGTACATGGATTCTCCGATGGGCAAATCCGGTATTACGTGAATCAAATGGGTGGGGATCCCAGATACACAAAGAAGGGAGATATCAGTTTTACCTATTCATTCAGTACTCCGGTACCTGCAAAAGAAATCGCATTTTTTATCGATGATTTAGATGCTACAACAGGAAGTAGCTCCGCAGCTGTCTTAACTCTTAAAATAAATGGTGGACACCCTAACGGAAATTTCGTTTTGACTGATTATGGGACAACCCCATATTTAAATTACAATACGATAACGGGTAAAATTACGCCTTCTAGTACTACTGCTGATGACCAAAGGCTAATAATTAAGGGTGTTGGAAACACCTTAGTCAGTACTATTACAATTACCAGCACTGGAATTGGTTCTGGCGATGCACTTGCATATTCGTTGTTTGCCAATCATCCCTGTGATACTGATGGGGATGGCATACCTGATATTTTAGATTTGGATTCGGATGGTGACGGTTGTCCTGATGCCATAGAGGGTGGCGCTAATTTTTCGAAAGCCGATATAGTAAATTCTGCAATGCCTGGTGGTAATAGCGGGACATCATACACCGGAACATATAGCTTACCGGTAGTCAAAAATTTAGGAAATGTGGTTGATGCAAATGGTATTCCTGTCATTGCGGCCGGTGGTCAAACTATAGGAACGAGCCAATTGGTTGGAGCTCAAGATGCGCTATGTTGTACAACTCTTATTATGGGTACAGTTTTCAACGACCCCGATGGAGGAAATGTAAATAATAGTTCAGGCTCTGCCAATGCTATTCCTTCGGGCTTATATGCCAATCTGATTAACAACACAACAGGCCTTGTGGTAGCATCTGTTCCCGTAGCTACCGATGGTACTTACACTATTTGTGGCAATGCACCTGGAACCACCTGTTATATAAACCTTACCAATGCGCAAAGTACTGTTGGCGCTACAGCTCCGGCAGCAGCGTTGCCGTCATTTTGGATGAATACCGGAGAATTTATTGGTGCAGAGAACACGGGAACCGACGGAACTATTGACGGGAAAAGCGCCACTTTTACCATATCGTCGTCCGACCAGAATAATGTGAACTTTGGGATTAAACCGGTTTGTAACAATGGTACGATATATTCTTTAAGCACTAATGGAGAAATCAGGGCATTTACAGATCCTGCAAATTCCGGCAACTTAGGTACGGTGATAAATTCTACACCCTATGGCACAACAACAAATGCCAATGCATTAGGCTATAGTCCGGTGAATGGCAAATTTTACTACTTTCAGATCTGTCAAGGGACTGAGGCTCAGAAGAAATTTGTAAGTTATGACCCGGCAACAAACACCTATACTACATTAAGTACTACGGGAGCGGGCGCTGGTAACTCTATTTACAGAGGCGCTGTAACGAATGATGGTTTAGGCTATTATGCGTTAACAAGCAATATCAATAGGCTATTATATTACAATATAAGTAATGACACCTGGACTACAATAGTGGCAGACGGTACTCATTACAATGACCAATACGGTAATCCTCTTCAAGCCTTACTAAATACGTTTGGAGGGGGTGATTTAACTATAGATGGCGATGGAAATATGTGGATATTAGGAGGGACATCGAGTGATTCTAAATGCTACGTATTTAAGCTGCAAGGACCTTTACCAACCACCACAGTAACAGGCTCGTTTACATTAACTCAAATAGCTACTCAAAACATTGGGACAAATCCTAATGGTATCGGCTTTGATAACTTAGGACAACTATATATCACCAATGGAGCAAACGGGGGAAGTTTATACAGAATGAATAATGATTACACGATCTCGCCGGTTGGGGCACTTTCCACTCCTACAGGAGATTTAGTAAGTTGCGCATTCCCTACGAATCCTCTTTCGGCAATGGATTTTAGCGATGCTCCTGATACCTATAAAACTTTACAGGCAAGCAATGGCGCCCGTCATTTACCGGCTCAATTTGATGCGGTTGCCAATATATCGACCTTAATGTTGGGTAGTAAAATTGATATTGAAATAGGAGGACATCCATCAACAAACGCCGATGGTGATGACTTGAATAATGTTGATGATGAAGATGGGGTGTCGGTATTTCCGCCTCTCACTACAAGTTCTACGAACTATAATCTTACGGTAAATGTAACCAACACTACAGGAAAGAGTGCAACGGTAAAAGGGTGGATTGATTTCAACCGCAACGGAGTTTTTGACAATTCGGAAGTTGCCACAGCTACAGTCGCCAATGGTACACCAACAGCAACCCTCACATGGATAGGCCTTAGCGGACTTACTACAGGCAAATTGTACTCTCGTATTCGTATTGCTACCAATGCCACTGAAATAGCCAATCCGGCAGGTGTAGCCAACGATGGTGAAGTAGAGGATTATCACCAAATCGAAGTTGTTTTGCCTCCGTTTGTATGTAACAACTCAATTTATTTGTCAATAGGCACCGCCACCGCAACAGACCCTGTAACGTTGTATTCAGTTAACTACGACGTTAAGCCTTTTACAGTAACTGCGATTGGGGACAATAGCCACGGAGTTGCTTACAATGGAATTGCTTATAACAAATCAGATAATTATATTTATGCCGTTTCGCGTAGCGGTAATAATTTATATCGGATTGGTAGTAACGGATCTGTACAAAATCTTGGTGTAGTGGCTGGGTTACCCTCAGATAGTTATGTTTCGGGCGAAATATTGCCTGATGGAAAATATATAGTTCGGGCAAATTCAACAAGCAAGAGCCTATACATAATTGATATAAATAGTGTTTCTGCTACAATGTTAACGTTTGCATCCGGCGTTAATATTGCCGATTTGGCATACAGTAGCAAAACCGGGATGCTTTATGCCGTAGCACAAAATCCTACTCCGGAACAATTATTAGCAATTAATCCCAATACCGGTGCTTATACTCAGGTTGGGCCAACCGGGGTGGGCGGTGCCTTTGGGGCTATGTTTGCAACATCTGATGGTGATGTTTATGGAGTTAGTAATGGAGGAGACCTCTGCCAATTCAATCTATCCACAGGGGTAGCTACTAAAATTCAATCTGTCACTACAGCTACCACTCAACTTGATGGAACTGCCTGTATTGAGCCTCCACTCTTCAAGGTGGACTTAGCGGTAACTAAAACAGATAAACAAGACACCTATACTCCCGGCTCAACTGTTACGTACGAAATAGTTGTAACGAATAATGGTCCTGCAAATGTTATTGATGCTTTGGTGACGGATTTGATGCCTGCCGGAATTCCTGTAAGTAATATCACCTATACGGCAAGTGTTACTAACGGTGCCACAACTTCAGTGACGGGCACTCAAACCGGTGCTATATCCGATAAAGTATATGTTCCGGTAGATGGTTCTGTCGTTTATACCGTAAACGTAAATGTCCCATCTAATTACACAGGCAATTTAGAAAACACAGTTAATGTAACAGCACCAACAAATTGTACAGATGTCGATTTGACAAATAACGTGGCTAAGGATATAGATACTTTTGAACCAAAAGCCGACTTGAAAATAGAAAAGAAAGTAGATAATTCTACTCCTTATGTTGGCTCAGATGTCATATTTACAATGATAGTAACTAATGATGGGCCAAGCGATGCTACGGGTATAGTTATTACCGATGAATTACCCAATGGTTATACGGTGGGGACTATTAACAACGGAGGAACACAATCGGGAAGTACGATTACCTGGAATGTGGCTAATCTGGCGGCAGGAGCTTCCACATCGGTTACTTTTACGGCTAAAGTTCTAATAACAGGTTCTTATGCGAATGTGGGTAAGGTGACCGGCAATCAATATGATCCGGATTTGACAAACAATCAGGATACGGAAACTCCAGTGCCTTCATGTCCTGCTATTGCAGCGCCGACTGCCAGCGTAACGGCTCAGCCAACTTGTGCTTTAGCCACAGGAACTATTACCGTAACCGCTCCAACCGGTGCAGGGTATACTTATTCGGTTGATGGAACAACTTATCAGTCAGGCACAACTTTCAGCGGCTTGACAGCGAGTAATTATAATGTGACGGTGAAGAATAGCGATGGTTGTACTTCGGCAGCCACAACTTTGACTGTCAACGCGCAACCGGCGATACCAATAGTGAGCATTAATGCTGTAAATCCTATTTGTGCCAATTCTTCTTCATTTATACTTAGCGCAACACCTGCTGATGGAACGTTTAGTGGCACTGGCGTTAGCTCGGCAGGTTTATTCTCTCCATCTACTGCCGGCGTTGGTAGCCATACAATCAGCTATAATTATACCAATGCTGCCGGTTGTAGTACCATTGCCACCACTACTATTGAAGTGTTAGCTGCTCCGGTCTTAACTATTCAACCTGCTTCGCAAACCATATGTGCGGGTAGCCCGGCTTCTGTGTCGGTTGCAGGTGAGAATAGTGGAACAGTAACATGGAGTTCTAATTATTTCGGACTAACAGGTACGGGAACCAGTTTCGATACGGGTGTATTAACTAATTCGGGAACTGCTTCATATACCTTGGTTCTTACTGCAACAGCAGCATTGGGTACCTGTCAGGATAAAGTAGTAGCTACGGTTACCGTGTTACCTGAACCGCGGATTATTCCGGTTTCGAAATCGACAACTA
>Ga0302296_1001143_pt1 | contig 19827 bp, 18 predicted proteins | sample III_Fen_N3_1_FD_194546 | JGI IMG/M metagenome (GOLD analysis project Ga0302296, IMG submission 194546) | Peat permafrost microbial communities from Stordalen Mire near Abisko, Sweden - III_Fen_N3_1 | ecosystem: Environmental > Terrestrial > Soil > Wetlands > Permafrost | place: Sweden: Abisko...
TATACTGTCAAGGATAGTGACCCCGTTTTCTTTGAGCTTGCTTACAAGTCCTTCAATATTCTGAACCTGGTAGTTAATCATAAAATCCTTGTGGGATGGGGCAAAATATTCATCCCCTTTTTTGAACGGTTTCCATTGAAGAGAGTTTATCTCGTCAGGTCGGTTAATGTTTCTGGATTCAAAGCCCGAAGAACCCCAATTATTTATTTCAATCCCTAAATTTTTAGTATACCATTCTTTCGTTTCCTTCAGATTGTCAGAATAAAAGAAAATACCGCCAATACCAGTCACCTTAGGGGTGGTGGTGTTTGTCACTTCGTTCTTTTGTTTGTCCATCTTATTTGTCTTTTTGTTTATTTTACTTGTCTGACTGCAGCTTATAAAAATTATCCCGATAACTATCGGGATTGAAATAGTTAGGATTAGTCTATTCATTTTGTTTTTCTGTTTTTAAAGTTGTGTCGTCTTTTAAGTTGCAGTATAACGGTATCAGCTATGCGCAGTGTGGGATTGCGTGGCTAAGTCTGTATCACCCGACACAAAACTTGACTGCAGGAACTGAACTTGCAAAACCTCTGAAACCCGCATTGCGTATGAGCTGTTGTTAGCAGGCGTGCTTTTTATTTACATATCTATTTACTATTCTCCTCATCAAAGTACATTTTTAATGGAAATCCTTTCTCATCTAATTCGATATTTAAATATTTTTCAATATCCTCTACAAAAAATCTGACTGGTGAAATCGGGAAAAGTTTAAACTTCTGGTCATAATCTTTGATAACCAAATCACCGTCTAATTTAATAATTGAAATTCTTCTATCTTTTACCATATAGTTTCCAATATATTTAGAATAGTCAAGTTTGTGTTTATATACATTTTCGGGAATTCTTGATTTTGATTCTAAAGTAATTAAATCAGGATTATCTGAAGGTTTACTTACTTTTGATTTCAGAATCAAGTCGAACAATTTTATTAATTCCCTATCTAATACTTTATCTTTTTGATATGTATTACACAAATTTATAAATATTATATTTTCGGTCGGAAATACTGCAAGGAACTGACCTCCGGTTCCTGATGCAAAATACATTCTATAATCGCTATAATATTCAGAAACGCCCCATAAATAACCATACCATCTGCCAAGTTTTGTTCCACCTCCATGTTTTGAAACTGGATAAGTGCTTTTTTCAACCCATTCCTTTGAAATAATAGGTTTATCATTCCAAAGCCCCTTTTGCAAAAATAGTTGTCCATATCTCGCTAAATCTCTTGCGCTCATTTTTAAATGATATGCCGGATGAATTGAATATTCTGGCTCATAAAAATATTCTCCATCCATAACTCTGTAGTCTTCCATTTGAAGAGGAGTTGCTATTTCGTTATCAAAGGCAGAATAGAAAGATGTTTTGGTTAATCTCTCAAAAATAGTCCCCAAAACATTAAAATCCCAATTATTGTAAAACCAAATAGAATCAGGAGGGTAACTATTTCTTTTGGGTCTAATATCTTTTACCCAATCTGGTTCAGCCGCAGCTCTATGATAGATGCCTGAGCGGGCTTTCAATAGATGAATTATTTTTGCAGACTTTTCTAATTCAGAAAGAGAATCTATATCGTTAATATTTAATTGACTAATCGTCATATTCAAATCAATAGTCCTGTTCTCGGTATAAATGCCATATAATGAATTTATAAGAGATTTTCTGATAGAAGCTACCTTAAATCTTCTGTTAATTTCCCCCCAGTCCACCAATACTTTCCCATTTTGAATAATCATAAAAGCAGAAGACTGTAATGAATCATAATACTCTTTTGCTCTATGTAATTTCTCAGGAGAAAAACCAGCTTGTTCAATGTATTTATATTTCCCCCAGTTTTCTTTTGGATTCTGACCCTTAACACTACTGCCGAAAAGCAAAATAATTAATCCAACTGCAAATGGGAAAATATATTTCGTCTTATGTGTCATCTTATTCCCATTTGAAATTTAGTCATCCTCGAAGTACTGTCTTTAAGCATGCCTGCTAACTTGTTTATATCGCTACCAAAAGTAATGATATACGACCATTTTAATGCGTTTTTGCTTGTCAGAAAACATAACTTTTCTAAAACCTTACCCGCAGTGTTATGCCTGGACTGAGATTTCGGGAATGGTCACTTGATATCAAACTGGGCGCCAGGTTTAACCCAGCACCCGTACGGTCTTTCATGGCCTTTTTAACCTTTCCTGCCCTTGCAGAGCCTGTAATTATCGTTGGTATACTCATCGCAGAACAGGCTACGCCAAGACCAAGAAACGTAAATCCTGACTTAACATTTTCATCTTTATCATCTTTGCTTTTATTTCGGGTTGAAGCATCCAGAAATAATACTCCGGCCACGCATAAAGCAGGGCCTAATACCACCATTCCAAATCCTTCATTTCTTTGTATTCTTGCCTTTCTCAGGTATTGGTTTAAGTCTTCCATCGAAGCTTGTTCCAGGTTTTGTTTCGAATAGATGTGCTTGGTCACAGGAACGGCATTAGAAGGTGCAACCTGCGGCTGTCTGACGATGGTTCGACTGGGAATCTCTTCCTGAGCCAGGCCCGTTAATGCACAAAGAATTAAAAGCAACCCGATGGTAAAGATTCTTTTCATAATCCTTTATTTAAGTCATTATTATTATTGTCAGATGTACTTGATTAAAATTACAAAATAATCAATTGAAATACAACCCACTAAAACCTGACTTTGAATGCTATACCAGGAATGAGATTTCGGTTATTGTCACTAAACAGCAAGCATGGCGCCAGGTTTAAACCTGCTCCCGCACGATCATTTAGTGCCTTTTTAATCTTTCCTGCCCTTACAGAGCCGGTGACCAGGGTTGGTATACCTATACCCGTTGTTGTTAATCCTAAACAGCACAATGTAACTCCGCTATTAAAATAAGTGTCATTTGCATCACTGGAGTTATTTCCTGAAGAACTGTCAATAAGTATTGCCCCAACCACGCATGCAGCAGGTCCCAAAACTACCATTACTAACCCTTTATTTTTCTTATTTTTTGCCTTCCTCAGATATTGGTTTAATTCCTGAATAGATGCCCGTTCCAGACTTTGTGTCGAATAGATGTTTTTGAATTTACGAAGCGAATCAGATCGTTCTGCCTGAGACTGTCGGGTATTGGTTCGGCCGTGAATCTCTGTTTGAGTCATGCCCGTTAATGAACAAAGAATTAAAAGCAACCCGATTGCTGAGATTCTTTTCATAATCCTTTATTTTAGTCATTATTATTTTTGCCTGAAGTACCTGATTAAAATTACAAAATAATCAGTTGAAATACAATACACTAAATAATATATTTTCAGTCATAAATTTTTAAAAGGAAAGAATAATATCGAAAAACAAACTCCAGGCAGGTTAAAAACAGGTTTACATATTAAGATCAGTCTGTATGGTGGAAATCCAAATCAGTTTAATCCCTGGCATTTGCAATAACCTCTATTCACCTATCAGGGTCAGGTTAATGAGGGGATCGGAAGGGGTTTTCTTTTCTATAATTGTACTATGACTGATCTATCACTGTACTAAAATGTGGATCTTTGTATAGCTAAAGATCAATCATAGATTAAGTGGTGAAAGGGGAAACCCTTTCGATAGTCAGGAAAATACGAATGAACACAAACTTAAACGAATGATACAAAATACGAATGACACAAATTAGGGCGAATTTCACTAATTGATTCGCACTAATTCATGTCATTCGTCCCAATTCGTGTAATTCGCTTATCTCTTAATATTCATTTCATTGAGAAGATAACCGGCACCGCCGAATTTATCCATGATAAAGAGGATGTAGCGAATGTCCACGTTGATGCAGCGCTGGAGCGATGGTTCGAAGATGATGTCTCCGCTCATCGATTCCCAGTTGCCGTCAAAGGCTGTTCCGATCAGTTCTCCTTTACCGTTCATGACGGGACTGCCCGAATTACCACCCGTAATATCATTGTTAGTCAGGAAAGCTACAGGCATACGACCATCCTTCAAGGCGTAAGGACCGAAATCTTTGGCATTGTATAATTCTTTCAACTTAGCAGGAACCACAAACTCCCAGTTGTTGGGATCCTCCTTCTGCATCACCCCGTCCAGCGTAGTTACATAATCGTAAATCACGCCGTCCTTGGGGGAGTAGTTCAATACTTTTCCGTAGGTCAGCCGCATAGAAAAATTCGCATCGGGGTAGATAGCCTGTCCCGCTTTCATTTCCAGCATACCGGCGATATATTGTTTCTGTCCTTTGGCATAAAGCGTACGGTACTGTTCAATTTCTTTGGTGTATTTCAGCATGGCCTCGGAGATATTCTTTCCTGTCACAAAAGCGGGGTCATTCTCCATGACCTTCTTGTCGCCTGCCAGTGCTGCTTTGAGTTTCTCTTCAGAAGTATATACCGATTGACTGTACATCGCCTCAACGAATGCATCGACATTGCCCTGATAGCTGACATCAATGGTTTTATAGAAATCAGGCAGATCGGCTGCAGGCACTTTCTCTTTGAAAAGTGCAATCATGGCTTTTGCCACCTTCTTGTCGGTACTGACATTGTAATCCTTGTAGAAATCGGCGGGAGTGATTGCATTTGGTCTGCCACCTCTTCCTTCGGTGGATTCTCCATCAGCTTTTGGGCCAAAGCGTAGTGCAGCAGTTGCCAGTTCGATCGAATTAAGCGCCTCGGTATAATACCTCAGTGTAAACTGAAGCTTAGCCCTTCCGTCGATAGCCGACTTCACATCAGCCAATGCCTTTCCGTATTTCTCCACCCGTGCAGGGTCTGACGACACCCATTGGGCGAAGGTCTTTTCTTCAGCAGCTCTGCGTTCGTAAACTTTCAGCTTGGCAAAGGTTTCGTTCATGCCAATTGATTTTTTCCATGAATTGGACGATCCTGCATATTTATTTGAATACTGAAGCCTCACTTTGGGATCAGCCACCATATCGGTCATCAATATATTCTGACGAACGCCCCTTACGAGAATGGTAATGGCATTATTAATTTCGCTTGTCTCCTTCACCTCAAAAGAGGTCATGAAACGGTTGGTCCTTCCCGGATAACCCAGGATCATGGCTGGATCGTTTAGTTTTTCCCCTTTCAGCGAAATAGTCAGGAACTTCTTTGGCTGATAGGGAATATTTTCGGCTGAAAATTCTGCAGGATTATTGTCCTTATCGGCATAGATGCGAAACATACTGAAATCACCCGTATGACGGGGCCACATCCAGTTGTCGGTATCTGCTCCGAATTTTCCAATGGATGAAGGGGGTGCACCTACAAAACGAATATCGCTGTAAGTCTTGGTGATAATCAGGTAATACTGGTTTCCGCCAAAGAAAGACATGACACGTCCTTTAAGGTACTTGCTCTCTCCCACTGCCTTAGCTGCCAGCTGATCGGATACTGTTTTGAAAGCATCATCCCTGGCCTTGGGTTCAGTCAAAGTCCCTAATGTCTGAGTTACTTCTTTGGTCACATCTTCAAACCGATCGAGAAAAGTGACTGTTAGTCCTTTGGCAGGAAGTTCCTCCTGGCGGCTCTTCGCCCAGAACCCGTTAAGTAGGTAATCGTGGTCAACCGTACTTAATTTCTGAATCGATCCGTAACCGCAATGGTGGTTAGTTAGAACCAGCCCGTCTTTGGATATGATTTCAGCCGTACAGCCACCTCCAAATTGGAGCACTGCATCTTTTAAACTTGACTTATTGATGTCATAAATGTCTTTGGCAGAGAGTTTAAAGCCCATTTTCGACATTTCTTTCATGTTCAGCTTTTGAATAAGGGGAAGCATCCACATCCCTTCATCTGCCAGCAAGGAGTTTACCGACAAAATGAGGACTGAAAGACAGATCAGTCCTGCTTTTTTAATGTTCATCATGATTAGGTTTAATTTTGAAATTATTGCTGACAATATTAACAAAAAAGCGCAGAGATAAACATGAATTTACAAACTATCCGCAAGATGAATTACTGCTTAAAATGAAACCACAATAAATTAATGCCGTTATATGATAAACCTAAAATAAATTATTACCTTAGCAAGGGATTTAGTTCCTTTACGTTGAATTAGTTAAAGAAATAAGTGACGACACCCATCCTGGAAAAAGAATCAATTATCGTAATGAATTGGAGCTATTGGAGGCAATTATCCTATTTGCAATAAACTGAGGGAAAAATCAATCATCTATATCTTTACCTAACCTTTAAACCAAACGACATGCAAAAAGCAGCACAATTATCTATTCATTCGCTCCTGATTATCGGACTGTTATGTGTGATGACAAACAGTTGTAAAGAGGATAAAGCCGCTGATCCACTAACAGTAAGTGATGAACTCTTTTATCAGCAATTGGGTTATACCATGATCAAATGCTATACAGATATCTATAACCAGAATCTGGCAGGAAAACCAACAGGAACCCAAAATATAACAAGCAGCGGGCCAATGGGCGGAACCGTGATAATTTCTGGCAGCGATTCGTATGACAAGACTCACAACATAACCACCACGGATCTGAATTATACCTTAACCAATGTTACCCAGACCTATTCATCCACCAGTACCAGCGGGAACACCACCTGCTCGACGCAGGTTATTCTAACCGGGGATGCTACCTATAAAGGCAGCTTTTCAGACACTTATACCAGCTTGAATCATCAATCTCAGAATTTACGTGTAACTGGTTCAGTCACCTGGGCAGGCGTAACCCGCACAATTGATCAGACGGGCCAGGTGACTATCAACCGTTCAACCACCACTTCGGTGAATCTTTTTGGCCATAACGTCAGCTGGTAATCAGGTTTTGGAATGAATGGATCCTGATTTGTCATACAGTGCATAGAATTTCATTAGGCATTTAAGTAAGCTGAATAGAGCTCCATTTGGTGTTTTCTGCGAATACGACAGTCATGCTCCATAATACTATAGCAGGTCTTGCCACGATTGTTATGTCTTTGCCTCACGACACTCCGGGGGGAAGTGTGAAATGAAATATCGCGAAATTACGGCAGAGAAAATCTCTTTGTATATTTCCATGATGGAAAGCGAAACCTGATTATTAAAATCCAAAGTTTAAATATTTGAGTAAATGATGCTAAGTAATTTTCTAAATATGACACTTTTGTGCCATTGACAAAAGCAAAAGTATCCACTAATTTTGAATAAAAATTAGCGATTCAGAACCTCATTATAGTGATCTTTTCCTGATTCTTATAATAGAAATTATAGCACTTTACAGACCATATATTATCAAAGATTTTTAAAGTAAACGAGGATTGAAAGAATAATAAAAAATCGAAATAAAAACAATACATCTATAAATTGCTCTGGTAAAGAAAATGAAGTTTATTTGGTGAAAGCAGTATCTGTATCCGAAACGCAATCTTTCATACAAAAATCTGTAAAGAAGTATATATCTGATAAAAGAAGTATCAGACAATAAAATACTCACTTGGAAAATTGCAAAGTAATAAGATTCATAATATAGGCATTTGACTTATCACTCATTGATAATTTTTATTAAATAACTAATAGTCTATTTTATAACCCATTTTAATAGCTATAAAATTAATCAAAAAGGAGGTTAAAGATGAAATCATTTTTAGTGAAATATATTCTTTTTTCTTTAATTTTTTCATTTGTTGCAATAGACTCAAGCGCAAAGAAAAAGAAGAACGCGGAAGTACTTATTCCAGTCCAAAATCTCATGAAGTTTCTGGGTTATTGGGAAGCCAAGGTTACGCTTACTATGAAAAGTAAATCGTACCAGGTTTTCTATTCAGTGAATTGCAAAGAGATTGCCGGAGGCAAAGGATTTTATGCTGATAACTGGCTCATTCGTTCGGAATTAGGAACATTAGAGGGCTCTAGCCTGGTGGGATTTGATCCTTATGATTCTAAAATTAAGTGGTTCTCGGTCGACAATTTGGGAACAACACATGAACATGTTGGTGAGTGGAAAACTCCTGAACATCTTTATATTGAAAACTATGGGATTCGTGAAGGGAAGAAATATAATGAAAGAATGGATTTTAATTTTATAGGGAAAAAAGAAATGGATTTTAAACTTGTAAGCACACTTGACGGAGCTGAATTACAGCTGGCTGAAGGTGTTTTTCGTAAAAAATGATTTTCGGCTCAGAAATAGTTGACACACTCTTTTGTAAAACACATGAGTTTCTCCCAAATAAGGAAAGACTTTAATCTTATTTTGCAAAATGAATTCAAGTGAAGTAAAAAGATGGGTCCTTACTATCCTATAGTATAAAACAATAATAGACAAATTGCGAAATAACAAAATTTGCTCTTCATTATCAGTTCATTATAAATGATTGCTATTGCATAAACAAAATGACATATATCTTACTTGAAACATTCCAAATCATCCTAAACACTGACAAGAAAACAATTTATTGTCGAGGTAAATGGCAGCTAAAAAATCGATAGCCTTTAGTCCATCGATTTTAATATTCCAGGCTTAACTGTTTCAAGGCTGCCAGTTTCAAGTGCTAAAAGTTCAATTCCAAATAAACCCGTGTTTGAAAAGTATTCATGTAAAGTCAAAGAGTCTCTACATGTCAGACTTCATTCAGACTAAGTGTCCTCAATCCACATACTGACTCTTGATGGGAAAATGAAGTTCGACTGTCTGAATTAAACGCATAAAACGAATATTGCGTTTAATTCCCAAAATCTTAAATCAGGGATGTATTTGCTTCGAACAGTATCTGAGGGAGGAAATGTTTCATGCAAGTTGGTCGTCGATAAAAGCAACAGATTAAAGCGTCTACCAACAAATAGAAATGATCAGGAACTTAGCTTTAAAATCGAATCCGTTTAAATGATTGGACTGAACATTATAAATAAAACTTCCCAATTACTATATCAGACAAAAAGGTATTTTATTTACATTCCCAGGCAGCGTTTTAATAATTCACTCCGTACATACTATAGAAACATTTGTTAAAAGGCCTTTAACTGATAATGTAGGAAACATTTTTATTCACTTTTTAAAATTAAAGCCATGAAAACAATTATTAAGCTTATCCCGATTTATCGTCAGTCTCTGGGAATAACTATTCTCATTTTATTTGTCGGATTATCCTCCTGCAAAAAGAATGACACGACGATTATGAGTACAACGTCCAGTTATTCAGGAAATTTTGTTAAATCCACGGCCACTGTGGTGACTTCAGGAACGGGTACTGTCACTGCAACATTTGATAAAACGACTTCAGTCTTAACCTATACAATAAACTGGAGTGGTTTGGGATCGAATGTTGCAGCTATGCATTTCCATGACGCTGGTCCAGTCATCTATCCAATTACAGGCTTCCCGGCAGCAACAAGCGGTTCGGTTTCGGGTACGGTAACATTTACCACTGCCCAGGCGGCAGATCTGGCTGCAGGGAAAATCTATGCACAAATACATACGACAAGTATTCCTTCAGGTGAAATTCTGGCATATTTTTCATTAGTAAACACTACAACTACAGGTGGAAGTGTGGGAGGTTATGGTTACTAATTATTCAGCATATCAGGCCCCGGCAACTCTTAAGCCGGGGCATCTGGCTTTGCCAGGTGAACGGTAAATAACCAATAGGAATGAAAATAGTTAGCAAAATACTCCTTGCCTTGATTACAATCCTTATCTCAGGATGTATAAATATGGCATCTGAAACGCTGGACTGTACACCAAAGTTTCCAGACAAGAATGTTACTTACGACAATTATGTAAAAGGCGTTCTTGCAGGTCACTGCACTAGTTGTCATCAAGGAGGCAAATCTCCAGGAACAGGAAATTTCACCACATATGCCGGAGTGCTGGCTCATGCTGACTTCTTTCTTTCGCGGGTAATTTCACCCAATGCCGATATGCCACAGGGAATGCCTCAACTGCCAAAAAGTACACGCGATTCATTAAATATCTGGATATATAATTGCACACCTGAAAAATGAAAACTTTAATATCGGTCATCTTGATTGGCGCAACCTGGATTGTTCAGGGACAAGTAGTTGTAACGAATAATGCGAAGTTGAGTTTTTTCTCTGAGGCTCCCATTGAAAACATTATGGCTGAAAGCAATGCTGTGGAATCTACACTGAATCTGGCATCTGGAACGATCTATTTTAAAGTTGCAATCACCACTTTTAAGTTTAATAAAAGCCTGATGCAGAAACACTTTAATGAGAGTTATATGGAGAGCAGTAAATACTCATCTGCCGAATTTAAAGGGAAAATAAACGGGCAGATCGATCTTACCAAAGCCGGAACTTACCCTGTAATCGTTCAGGGAGATCTTAACATTCATGGGGTGGTAAAGCACTATATGGTTAAAGCCGAATTAAACGTTAAGGGAGAAGAAATTACCGCAAACTGCGTATTCCCAGTTAAATTGGCCGATCATCATATAAAAATACCGAGATTGGTAATTAAGAATATTACTGAAGCTGTACAGGTTACCGTTTCAGCACTTTATAAACCTGTTTCAAAATAAGCATACAAAAGCCATATTTCGGTCAAAATAAATTAAACTGTATAAATTGAAGTATTATGAACCCAATTGCATTCATACTATTCTTCTTCGTTTGCAGCTTATCTGTTAAGGCGCAGGACGATTTGAGCAATCTTATGGACAAATTGCAACCCAAAAAAGTGAAGTCTCCAGTTACAGCTACCTTTAAATCACTGCAAATCATAAATGCCCAGTCCAATGAAACGATGCACAAAAATGACTTGCGGTTTGTGGTCCTGCACCGATTCGGAGATATTGCGGGAACTTTCGGTGGGATGAAACCTAATTTTTATGGTTTGGACAACTCGACTGATATCCTAATTGGGTTTGATTATGGACTATCCGATAGGTGGAGTCTGGGTCTGGGCAGAACAAAAGGAGCCACAGGGAGGAATACCAGCCAGAAGCAATTATTCTACTTGAATACAAAGTACAGGCTAATCAGGCAATCAACAAATAACAACATGCCTATATCCGTAACCTTATTTGGCAATGGTATACTTTCTGGTATGGACAAATTGCCGGATGTAACAACAGATGCTGATTTTCAAAAATACTCCGATCGGATGAGCTATGATGCTCAGGTCATAATTACACGTAAATTCAGCGATAACTTTTCGCTGGCCTTATTGCCCACCTTTGTTCGGAGAAACTATGTATCCTTCATGGACATGAATAATATGTTTGCTTTAGGTATAGGAGGGCGAATGAAAATCACTCATCGGATGGCTGTCATTGCTGATTACTTTTTAAGTTTCAGAAGTCAGGAGAGCAAAAATTATTTCCTTCAACAAAAAAATGGATTTAAGTTTTATAATCCTCTTGGACTGGGCCTTGAAATGGAAACAGGCGGTCATGTCTTTAATTTTATCTTTACCAATTCCACTGCAATTCTTGAAAACCAGTTTATCCCAAGTACCATCAGTTCGTGGTTCAAAGGTGGATTTCGCTGGGGGTTCAGCATTTCCAGAACGTTTACATTAAGTAAAAAGACAGGCACCTGAGTGGTTTGTAACTGATTTAATTACTGTTAATCTGAACAAAGCCATAGATAATTCTGTTAGAACTGGTAACATTTTATTGTCGTTACCTAAATGGTTGAAAAGGAATTACAGCGGATTATCGATGGTTGTATAGAACATGACCGACAAAGTCAGGAATTGATCTATAAAACACTTTACGGTTTTGCCATGAAAATTTGTCTGCGAATTACTGATAACCGATATGAAGCTTCTGAAGTATTGAATGAAGGATTTTTTAAAGCCTTTACCAACATTGAGAAATACGATAAAAGCTTTCCATTCAAGGCATGGCTGAGTAAAATCATGTACAATGCTTCCATTGACTATTACAGGACAAATAGAAGATGGAGCCAATTTGACGGATTGGAAAAGCTGGATGTTAAAAACAATCAGCTTACCATTGAGCATAAACTTGACTATGAAGACTTGCTTGCCGTCATTCAGCGTCTACCTCCAGCCTATCGGCTTGTATTTAATTTATATGCCGTAGATGGTTATTCTCATGAAGAAATAGCAGCGATGACAGGTATCAGCGCCAGTACTTCCAGGTCAAACCTACACAAGGCACGGTTGAAATTGCAGCAGATGCTGTCAGTTCCTCAATCAGTAATTATTCTGCTGATGATGAATTTAAGAAGAACCCCAATGGATTGGACCGCTGCAGAATCATTCAGTAAAATTCATCACGATCATGAGTAAAGGGAATATAGAAGATATTGATAAGTTGTTTCAGGAAGCATTAAATACTGAAAAGGATTATTTGCCTTTCCTGGAAGGGGACTGGTCAAAGCTGAAGGAACGTCTTGACCGGAGAGACAAAAGGAAACGCGGTATCTTCTGGATTAGCCGGTTGGGTAGTGTTGCTGCGTTAATTCTTCTGTTTTTCACCATCCGCATGTTATTGCCTGAAAAACTCAACCCAATCATTCAGCAGGCTGCAGTTCAACAGAAAGATAAGCCTGTAAAAGCAGAGCCAGCTCCATTGCCGGCTACTCCCATGGATAAAAACCCAGCTGTTAAAACGGATACAGGTATCAAGTCCATGCTGGCACAAAACAAGCCTGTAAAACAACTATCTCCCAAAAATCAGTCTTCTGTTCCGCCAACAGAAAACAAACCTTCAGAATATGATACAACGAGGGTGGAGAACTTAAGTGTCACCAAAGCAACGAAAGAGAAAACTGCCAGGTCGGAAGAACATCCTGCCTCTCAGCCAGAAATAGTAAAAACTCCAGAGCCGAAACGATCTGCAACTGAAGAACCCTTATTTTCAGCAGGAGAAAAACCATTGGCTAAGCCCGAACAGGAACGTCAGCTTCGTCTGTTAGCCCTGAGTGTTCTTGCTGCTCCTGATTACAATGGGGTAAATAATCTGAACAATGCAAGTTTGGGCAACGATTTTGGCCTATTGCTATCAATTAATATTGTAAAAAACTGGAGTATAAGCACCGGTGCGGTTTATGCCAGGAAACTCTACCAAACCACCTTCAGCAACTATAATCCAACGAAGAATATCTGGACAGAATATTATCCCAATTCTGTGAATGCTGATTGCCGCGTACTGGATATTCCAATGAACATCAATTATGCGTTTCTCAAACGAAAGAATAATAAGATTAGCCTGGGAACCGGCATTTCGTCCTATATCATGCTTCGTGAAGATTATCGCTTCACATACGCCGATACCAACCCCAGTAACCCCCTGGCCTATCATGTAGTCAATGAAAATAAGCATTGGCTGAGTGTCCTCAATCTCCAGGCAAGCTTTGAGCAGCGGTTAAACTCAAGACTCAGTCTCAGTTTACAGCCCTATATGAAAATTCCTTTAAGCAATATTGGTTTTGCAGGTGTAAAACTACAATCCTTTGGTATGGCGGCTAACTTAAACTGGAACTTTAAATAGCAGTTGAGCCCCCGAACGGATAATACGGTTCCCCCTGTCGTTTAAAACCTATATTTTAATGAAACCCTTGCAACTTCATTATTGATGGAAAAATAAATCCCTCTGTTCTTATAGGGCAATCCATCAGGGTTTCTTCCATTTATGAAGGAGTAGCTTACCGATGGATTAACCTCAAATCCAAACAATACAGACGGATTGATCTTATAAAAAACACCCAGTCCAACACCTACACCCGGAGAAAAACTATTTACCGTGATACTTCTTGCATAAGCTGGTATGGATGGATTATCAGTGGTATGATTGATATATGAATAATACATGATTATATTTAATCCATAGATCAATTCCAATTTGGGGGCAAGTGATTTATGTTTGTCAATTCCGAGCAGTAATCCGCCATTAAATGTTCCGTCTTTAGACACAAAGTCTCCCATGGAGGGCATATTTTTATGAGCGCTTAGACTTAAATCAATGACTCCAAGATTAAGCCATAAATCGCCGGAAATAAGCCTGGCATATTGCAAGGATAAATTGTCAAACTTCAAATTACTGGACGAAACTGTAACTTCTTCTTTTAATACTGACTTTTCATCAGGTTCCTGTGAATAAACTGCAGAGCTAAACACTACTAACAAGAGAATAATTGAAATCAATAATTTCTTCATCGGATTTATGATTTTTGGTTTTAGGCTATAATGAATGCCAAATATAACTATTATGTTTTAATAGACGGCTAAATACGCTATTAATGGTCTGTATAGATTCTCAAAAGGGGAAAAAGGACTTATCCTGTATCGATAATGGAAACTGCGTTGAAAATGTAACTACGATGCAGGCCGGTATAAGTCTATTTATTTCGATGCATACTTCATACTTTGACTTATTTTCATGTCACTTTTGCGGCGTCACCAATTGCACCACAGTTAACTTTTACAGGGATGTGCCGCAGAGAAATGCAAGGTTGGGTGCTTATCATCCATTACATACACTGATGACTGGAACTGAACCATTTTCACTCGCTGAAATCCTAGTGTTGTATGAATCCTTATTGATAACAATGCATTAGATTAATAGAATCACCAAACATATGGAATGATCTTATATCGGGTTTTATGGGCATATTCAAGGTAACCCTTCAGTTCATTCTTTAAAGTTTTATCCTCCAGAGCTGTTCTGATTATTAATAGGATAACCATCACACTTATTGGAATTATGCTCCAAAGTGAACAAAAGAGTAAAGGAAATCCCAGTGATTGAATCATCGAACCCAGATAAGCTGGATGTCTGACTATTTTATACAATCCAGTTTCACAAACAATATGTTCTCTATCAGTTTGAATCCTGACTGTACTTGAGAAAAATCTATTCTGTTTTTGAGCAATAAGAAATAATAATTGCCCCGAGACAGTTAAGATTATCCCCAGCAGACAAAAGCTCCAGTGAAAATCAGGCGACCAGTGATAACGGCCGGAATCAAGACCGGCAATTATATACATTGAAATTGTAACAAGAAAAGATAAACCCAAAATGGTCTTATCCCATTTCTTAGCACCCTCTCCCGGCTTTGAACGTTCTTCCAACAATTCAGAATCAATCCGCAGAACAGTGGAATTTAGTAAAAACATTACAAGGCCAATTATTACATAAATCAGTCCTTGCCAGTAATCTATCCTCCCGGCACTGATAAACAGGATTATAAAAAACAAAAATGTGCCGATAAAGAGTTTAATCGTATAATTAGGCTTCATGATTTTATAATTTAACTTTATCTCAACGGTTTCTCTTTTTACAAGTTGCTAATCCCGGAAGCTACACCTGCCAGGGTATATCGTGATATCTTTTCTTTTGCCTGTCACTATGTTTGCAAGCCAGCCAGACATAGACTCAACTACCGATACACCCGTTTCGTAAAATCCTGTTTCGGAGGGTGGACTTATTCTTGTTTATCACCGATTTGTTTCCATTTATCCTGAACATTCTCTTCTCCTTCAAAATATTTTACTTTGGAATCTTTATTGAATATCTCGAATGAAGGAGCGATTAATAACTTATTCGAGTCTGGATACTCCACCAGATCATATCCGATGAAAGTTCTTATATCCAGGTATATACAGCATTCCGTTGTATGATTATACAGCTGATGTACTCCGGTTTCGCCTTTCTCAAAATATGCCAAATCTCCACTGTTAACAGTTTCCAATCCATTTGAAGTCCTTAACATTGCAGAACCTGATATTATCATAAATAGCTCTTCAGCATAGCTATGAAAATGATAGGGTGCAGAATATTGTCCCGGGTTTAATTGTCGCAAATCAAAGTTTAAATTTTGAGGCTTTATCCCTTTTCTAATCCTGGAAACATCAGAGAACAATCTAAAATTATCAATCTTATTGGGGTCTTCTTTAAATTCTCTGTCGTTTGATTTTAATATGGTTGCCATAATCCTGCATTTAATTGGTTTATAAATCAATATTTATTTCTATGGGTGGACAGTAATCTGCATTTGACATTAATGCTATACGGAGACAAGCTGCACTTTAATAATCTAACATCAAATTTACTCTATCCTTTTATACTCTTCTTCAATCTTTAGACCTATTGGCAAAGTTCCTGATTCAAACAATTTATTATTCTCAATACGAATCTGAAATCTTGATTCTTTGCCCATGAAATCCGGGTTAAGACAATAACTGATCTTTTCTGTCAAAGTGTCGCCAACAATACTATACCGGCCACCTCCGGCGGCATCTAAAGTCCCTTGATCGTTATATATATTGCCGTACGAATAATATGCTTTCGTGAATATCTTAAGGGTCGGGTATTTAAATTCATGTTTCTCAAACATGCTGCCATTCGGATAAGTGTATTTCAATGAAACGATGGTCCAGCTACCCATGATTTGATTCGAAAGCTGTCCAAAACAGATGGTTGATGTTAAAACAAATGCGCATAGAAATAACATTAATTGTCTTTTCATATTTCTGTATATTAATTAAGTTTTGCATTAGGATAGTTATCTGAACTAACCTTTATTTCTGAATAACCAGCCCAGTGACTATTCTGATTTATTCATTGATAAATATAAAGAATATTCAGATCATAAGTAATAAAAGAATGAAATTATTTTCTGTTAACTTGCTTCTTTAATAGGAGTTTAGCTTTTCTCTGTGCATCCTTAATTTCTCTACTGGCAACTTGAGATATACCATAAATCAGAAAGTCCCGGCATGAAGTCCCGTTGTCCCATCGCAAAAAAAGAGCTACGACTTTTAGCCGTAACTCTTTTTGCTTATTCATTCGTTCCCTGATGAGGGTTAATCATTACCTTTTATCTGCGGGCAGGCTTTTTGTCATACTTCAGAAACTTAGTGGCCCAGGGAATAAAATACTTAAAGTTAGGTGCATCAGTATGTCCTCCGTCGTGCTGACGCCAGGCAAGCTCGCCATCCAGTAATCCCGTATTATAAGGAGGCATTTTCTCAGTTAAGTAATCATTCGAAACCCCAAGATCTTTTACCCCCAATAGTTTAAACACGCTGCCTGCGGCGATGGTTGCCATGTAACTGCCCTGATGATCGAGCCATTTGGCATCTCCCTTCTCTGGAATGCCATAACTGACAAAGGTCAGGCGCGGCGCACAAAGAGCAATCATATCATGTGAGTCAACCGGCAGATCACATCCCGTCTTGCTTCCGAAGCTGGCTTTCGAGGCCCCGTATTTGATATAATTTCCTGCCATCCAGTAATATTCTCCACCGGTAAGGCTTTCAACGGCTTCACCAAAGTTACGGCGATGAAGGGTGGCTCCTCCTTTGCCTGACGATCCTATTAGTCCGACAGCAAAACGAGGTTCGAAGGCCAGGGTAACCAATGCCGCTTTACCATAACGTGATACTCCCTCGATGCCTGCTTTTTTAGCATCCACCAAAGTATCTGTTTCAAGATAGTCCAATCCTCGTGCTGCCCCCCAGGCCCATGCCCTTAGAGCACCCCAATCCTCTGGTTTGCGGGGCTGACCCTTATTGATCAGTCCTATGATTCCCCTTGTAATGCCGGCTCCGTTATCGGCCTGGATGCTGCCTGGATCTATGGTTACATAGCCCCAGCCTGCAGCAAGCAACTGTTCAGTGGGTGAAGGATCGCCCTCGGGTTTGGGGGCAAAGAAATTGGGACCTGCCAACCGGGTCACGGGCAGATAGGCAGGATAGCGCTCAAAGATGGCCTTCATATCAGGATTACTCTTGATCATCATCTCTTTAAAGGCTTCATTCAGCTTGTCTATGTCTTCCTGCGAAGGCTGGGCAGGCGAAGGAAATGATGGACGCCCAAACATCATCAGCACTGGAACAGGGCCCTTTACATTGGCAGGAACCACCAGCATCATATTGATATCGACATTAATCAATGGATATTCGCTGTTATCAACATGACCAATTAATTGCTTGGCAATAACAGGGGTCCAGCCAACAAATTCCTTATCCGTGATTTTTACTGTCCATTTTACAGCAGGTGTCTTTTTAGGCAGACGTCCGTAAACTTCCCGTTCCAGGTCCTCTACCAACTCGGGGCGGCGCTGTTTCCACCACATGTCGGCAGTGGTTACTTTTTTACCGCCTTTGGTAGTAAGAAGATCGGGTAACTGTGGACAGAGATTGGCCAGCGATTCATCCGTATTGGCATGATTGGCATCAGCATCGTTGCCGCTGGGTCCCGGCCGGAGTTCTTTCACGCCCAGTTGCTGCATCATGTTATCATGATCCTGCTGTGCGTTAAACGTTACTATCCGGGGATACTTGCTGCTGTCGATTCTGGCCTCCTGCGCCCTTGCCACTAGTGCAAAGCACACGACCAGCAAGATAAATAGGGTTTGTTTCATTGAATAGTTTAGGTTATGGTTAATTCTCTTTTATGTTTTGGATATTGAATATTGGTTATCGAATATTGAATATTTTTCGGTTGTCATTGTTGTCTGTTGTCTCATATCTTCTGTCTTTTTCCTTATTCCCTTTTCCTGGTAGTAAATTTGCCACAAAAGCACCAGGACACCAAGTTTCACCAATCAGAACACTGAACACTGACCACTTTCCTAACTACTCTTTCCTATTCCCCCGTTCGGAATGGTGAAGCCGGTAATCCTTCCTTGTTATACAAATTGGCCCCTACCGGGTTATCCGACCAGGCATACCTTACATATCTAGGTTCGGTAATCTTCTCATTCCAAACCTCCACAGTGTTGCCCACTATCTTCGCGTTGGCCCATACGAATTTACGGTCTGCCCCCGCTATCTCAAAACGCGTTAGTGGTTCTCCGTCATTGGCGATCAGGCCGCTGCCGGTATGGCTAAAGGTAACCGTGATCTTGTTTCCTTCTGTTTTAGCAGATTGGTAGATAGGTCCCATATATTCGAGGCTCTTTTCTCCGTATGCCATGTTAAAGGCGCACAAAGCCAGCCGTTCCCCCACATCTTTCTTATTCAGCGGATGAATGTCGTTCCATTCGCCCAGGTCGACTGTAACGGCCATTCCCGTGTTGGGAACCGACAAAGCCTGAAACTGAGCCTCCCTTAACCCGGCCCAGTTGCTCTCTTCTGGCAAATAATTCATCTCCATAAAATTGGCTAACTGTACGTAAAGGAAAGGCAATTGCCCTTGTCCCCAGCGGTCGCGCCAGTCGTCAATCAGTGCAGGCATCAGCTTACGGTACGCCTTGTAATGATCGGCATTCGTTTCGCCCTGGTACCACACGAAACCCTTGATGGTCTGATTCGTCAAGGGTCCGATCATAGCATTATACAAAGCTGAAGGCTGGTTTTGTGCCGAAAACGCAAAATCAGTATTGGCATGCGGTTCATACACCTCACCCACTTTATACTGCCAGGTTCCCTTTAAATCAATCTCCTGACCTTTGGCAGACAGAAAGTACGGCTTATCAGGTACAAATCCTCCCTTCCCTGCATTATTGATCACCCTGACTACAATTGTGTTCTTCCCGGCCTTCAACACTCCTGAAGGTATTTCGTAGCGTCTGGGCGGATACTGGTAACCCGTATTTCCCACCTGCAGCCCGTTTACATACACAAAATCTGCATCGACAATCCGCCCCAGCATAAGTTTCGCGGTGGAGCCTATTAGGACAGCCGGAACTTCTACCTCCCTGCGGTACCAAACTACCCCGTCGAGGTTTTTCACCCCCTGGTCTTCCCAGTATCCCGGCACATTGATTGTGTGCCACCCCTTTGGAATATATGAAGACTCATACCATTTGGGTGTTTCGGTCAGGCCTTTATCTGCAAGCTCCTTTTGAACCGGTTTAGGCCTCGTGCTCATCAGCGAATCAATGTACGCCACA
>Ga0302296_1001145_pt1 | contig 19810 bp, 8 predicted proteins | sample III_Fen_N3_1_FD_194546 | JGI IMG/M metagenome (GOLD analysis project Ga0302296, IMG submission 194546) | Peat permafrost microbial communities from Stordalen Mire near Abisko, Sweden - III_Fen_N3_1 | ecosystem: Environmental > Terrestrial > Soil > Wetlands > Permafrost | place: Sweden: Abisko...
TGATTAAGATATCTATCGATTCCTGCTTTTAATATACTTTCATCTTTATAAATATTATAAATCTTACCTTCTATGTGCTGTGGTTCTACGCCAAATAATTCTGTTAATTTTGGATTTATTCTTTCACACCAACCTTCGGCATCAAGTATTTGTGTACTGATAGACGATTGCATAAACATTTGTTCGAAGAAATATTTTTGATTTGCTAATGCTTCTTCTGCGTGTTTTCGTTCTGTAATATCGGTAACTAGAACAGCAAATTGATTTTGTTTTGGACTATAACTGTAAGTCGAATAATATTTACCTGTTGTTTCAAGATAGTTTTCATATTCCATAGGTTCGCCAGTCAAGGCTACTTTTCCAAATACATCTATCCAATATTGTTCAACCGATGGCATAACTACTTTTATCCGTTTACCTATTGCCATTTCGCGCGTTACACCTAACAAAGAGGTATAACTATCATTAATTTCGAGAAATACATAATCAATAGGTTTACCATCTTCATCAACGATTATTTCATGTAGTGCCAATCCTTGACTCATACTTGAATACAATAAGCGAAATTTCGTTTCGCTCTCTACAATAAGATCTTGCGTTTTTATTCTTTTAGTTATATCATGATAATTACCTAGAATTCCATTAATTTCAGCATCGTGTAATAAGTTTATTCCCGTAAATTTTATCCAAGTATATTCTCCCGTTTTACAACGATAACGAAACTCAATTGAGTCTGTAGTATTTTCAATTTCAATAAAGGAATTAAAAAACAGTTTTATTCTATCTAAATCCTGAGGATGAACAAGCTCAAAGGCATTTTTCCCTACTAAATCCTCTGGTTTCCATCCAAACCATTTTTCGATATTTGGACTATTATAGGTATTAATTCCATTACAATCTATTATTGCTATAACATCGCCAATATTTGCAACCATTTTAGATTGAATTGCTTCGCTACGCTTTAATGCTTCATTTAATTTTTTCCGTTCTGTAATATCTACAGTAATTGTCAGTAAGCATTCTTTATTTTCGATTATAATTTTTTGTCCATTTACAATACCAATTATTTCTTTACCTGTTTTACTTTTAAACGAAAGTTCTAAATCTTGAATTCGGCCATTTGTTTCTAATGTATCGAGTAACAAATTTCTACTCGATTTCGAGATCCAATCTAAATTAGTAGCTGTTTTTCCAATTATTTCCTCTTTCGAAAATTCCGAAATGATACATGCGTATTCGTTTACGTCGATATATTCGCCAGTATTTATGTCTGTAATACTAATAAGAACTGGAGCATTTTCAAAAACCTTGGCAAATTTTTCTTTTGTTTCGAATAATAAATCTTCTGCTTTTTTACGATCTGTTATATCGCGAATAATAGCAAGAATATATGCTTCTCCATCTAATGGAATAAGTTCCGACGACAATAATCCAATTTTAATTTCGCCAGATTTCATACGAATTTCTGTTTCGAAATTTTCTACATGTTGATTTTTTAGCAACAAATCTAAATATCGATTTCGATCCGATAGGTTTACCCAAAAATTAACTTGTAACATCGATTTTCCAATGAATTCGTCTCTCGAAAATCCAGATAATTTACAAACAACGTCGTTTGCATCTATTATAATCGAATCGTTAAGACGAACGAGCATAATAGCATCGGGACTCGATTTGAATAATTTTGAAAATTTTTCTTCGGACTGTTGTATTGCTGTTTCTGATCTTTTTCTATCAGTAATATCTATAACAATTCCTGTAACGGTTATTGGTTTTCCGTTAATGTCTTTTTTAACAATTGAACCTATATCGTAAAACCATTTATATTCACCCGATTTGCAAAGTATTCGATATTCAAGTTCATATATTGAATAACGACCGTCAAAATGACCACGCATTGCATCCATAGCTTTTTCGTAATCTTCTGGATGAACTAATGCCATAAAATCTGTATAATGTTTAAATTGGTCCGAACTATAACCCAACATTTCAGCCTTACGCTTTTCGAATTTTACATTACCAGTAATAACATCCATTTCCCACCAAGCCATATTTGCTACTTGCATTGCAAGTTCCAAACGAGAATTATTTTCTTTAAATAAAGCCTCAGATTTAATTCGTTCAGTTATATCTTGAACAACGCCAAATGTTTTAACTGTTTTACCATTTTCGTCTTTTTGAACACGAATGGTTACTTCAGTATTTCTTTTTTCGCCAGTAGTTGTAATAATAGAACTTTCTAACTTATTAACATAATTGGAATCTGTTGTTACAATTGCTTTTTGTGTTTCGATTTTAACTCTCTCACGTTCTATTGGTTCGACAAAAAATTGAGCATAATCTTTTAACGAAATTATTAATTTATCATCTAAATTAGGTTTTGCTTTTAATAGCTCAATATAAGTATCATAAAATGTAAATTCTTCTTTTTCTATATCTAATTCCCAAGCACCAAGTTTAGCAATTTTCATTGCCTCTTTTAATTGCGCTTCGCTATTACGTAATGCAACTTCGGCTTCTTTACGCATTAAAGTATTACCAATATTTTGGCAAATAGACTCTAATGCATGAATCATTTCGAGAGTAAAAGCATTTGTTCGTTTTTCGTTTAGTTGAAGTGTACCAACTACTGAATCTTTGGCTTTAATTGGAATTATAGCAATAGATCCATATCCCGAATGTATACAAGTATTTCGAGGATTAAATCGAGGTTCATCATCAATTGTTAAATTTAAAAGAGGATAACTATTATTTGTCCAAAAAGATCCTACTGTTGTTAATGGAGAATCAACGGCATTATATTTACCTGAAATTACCATTCCACAAGTACAACATAACATCGCTGTACCATCAATCGATCTACATATATTTTGTTTCTTATTTCGAATAAGTAAACTTTTTTCTTTTTCTATGAATTCGTTCGAAAAACCTAAAGTAGAAATATATGGAAAATCTTCACCTCTTTTAAATCTAATACCCATTGCAGATAAATTGGTAACTCTTTTTATTTCTGCAAGAATTTCGGTTAATATTTCGGTAGAATTTTTATCTGAATTAAGAATGTCGATAATATTTGCTGACAGTATTTGAAGAAGTTCAATTTGTTTTTTCTGAGTTATATCTTGCGATATTACCTGAATACCAATTCTTGAATTATATTCGTCGTGTAATGCTTGATAGGTTGATCTAAACCATTTATTTCCCGTTTCAAGATTAAAATGAGTATCGAACGATTCGCCTATACCTGTTTCAAGTACTCGTTTCATTCGTTTGTAAACTACTTCCCCTGTTTTTTGTCCAAAAAGGTCGTAAACAGATTTACCAACTGCATCTTCTGGCGATATACCAAATTGTGCAATCGATTCTTTATTTTGAAGAATTAAACAGCATTTTGAATCGAATATTGAATTTGAACTACCAGTGTTTTCGAAAAACATTTGATAACGCATAAATGAATTATGGAGTGCTACTTCCATTTCTTTTCTTTCGGTGATATCTAACATACTAATCACCAAATTCACATTACCGTATCGATCCTTATAATGGGTCATGTGTTTTTCGGCTAATCGCTTTTCTCCATTAGAACGTAAAAAATAAAACTCATAAAAATGTTCGTACTCATCTCCATTTACGAATTTCATAAAATTACTTAAAACAAATGGTAACGATTCAGGTGCAATAAACGATGCGAAAGATTCAGCTCCATATATTTGTTCGCTCGAATATTTTCCCATTCGAAGCATTGCATCGTTTGTCCAGATAATTTTTCCTGCAATATTTACTATACAAATGGAATTAAAAGAATATTCAGAAACTGCCCTAAATCGTTCCTCATTTTCACGTATAACTTCATTTGCATTTCTTTGCTGATCAATATCAAGACAATTGCCGATGTAGCCTATAAATTGCTCTTTTTTATCATATCGGGGTGAACCGTTATCTTGAATCCATCGGTAATTTCCACTATTATGTTTTAGTCGATAATCCATAGAAAATGGAATACGTTTATCGAACGCGTCAACATAGGTTTTAAAGCAAAATTCTAAATCATCGGGATGAACTCCTTCGACCCAACCATCGCCTATTTCTTGTTCAAGAGTACGTCCAGTAAATTGGAGCCAGTGATAATTGAAATAATTGCATTTTTTATCTAGACCTGCTGTCCAAATTAAAGCTTGTCCAGAATCAATTAAAGATTTGTAGTTTTCCTCACTTTCACGAAGAGCTTCTTCAGTTTTTATTCGCGCATCGTTTTCTTTTCGAATTGAATAGAGTAAATTAAGTGTAGCTTTATGTTTTGCATTAAGTTCGCGTGTTTGTTCTTCAACTAAAAATGTAAGTCTTTCTTTTTCATCACGTTTATAGACTTTTGCCGCTTTAATTTTGACCATTGCACGAATCTGTGCAGTAAGTTCACTTGGTTCTATTGGTTTTGCGAGAAAGGCTTCTGCTCCACATTCAAGAGCATATATTCGACTATCTTTATCTCCTTTTAATGCAGTAACAAAAACAACTGGAATATCAACGAGTTTAGAATTAGCTTTAAGTCTTTTACAAACTTCGAAACCATCCATCTCGGGCATAACGATATCGAGTAATATTACATCAGGATCTTTTTCTGATGCAATTTCAATACCTTTTGCACCCGATAATGCCGTAAATATCAAAGCATCGGAAAACGATTCTCGAATAAGTGCTTTAAGACTAATCAGGTTGTCTTGAATGTCGTCGATAACTAATATGGTAATATTTTTATTTTCCATACAGTATTTCGTTTATGGTTTTAAAGAATTGTTTTTCGTTTATCGGTTTTGCTAAATATGCATCGAATCCATGCGAAAGAATAGTTTCGCGATCGGATGTCATAGCACTTGCAGTAAGTGCTATAATTGGAATATGGCTTAAGTGAACATTATGTCTAATTTCCCTAAATGCTTGAATTCCATCAACTCCAGGCAGTGCAATATCCATTAAAACCAAATGTGGTTTGTGTTTCATTGCCATTTCGATTCCCGATTTACCATCTATTGCTTCATATACAATATAATTATCGGCTAAAATTGCTTTTACAGTAATCATATTATCTGGATTGTCTTCTACAACCAAAACCATAGGTTTTCCTTCGATTTGAGGTAGAACTTTTTGAACTTTTGGTGTTTCTTCAATGTCGTGCGAAACCATTGATTTTATTGCCGATAGTAGTTCATTTCTATTTACATCGCCTTTTTGTATTAGCTGATGAACATTATTGCGTTTTAGTGTTTTAAGATCGTCTTTAGTTATATGTTTTGCTGTTAATATTAGAACGGGGATAGCAGCAGTTCTATCTTCATTTCTCAATGTTTCAAGAACGGTAAAGCCGTCAACCCCAGGCATCATTAAATCTAATATCATTGCATCGGGAATGGTTTGAGAAATAATCTGAAGAGCTTCGGCACCGTTGCGAGCTATTAGAATATTATAACCACTTAACTCTAAAAAGTCCCTTAATTGAATAATTGCTGGTTCACTATCTTCGACTAATAGAATCGTTTTGATAGTTGAATTATTTACCTTTTTTTGAATTGGTTCAAGTATAATAGGACTTTTAATACTATGTTGTAGTTTTTCAACAATTACATTATCGGCAGAATAAACTAAAGGTAAAACGAGGGTAAATTCAGATCCTATTTCTAATTGACTTTTTACCGTAATTGTACCGCCTAAAAGATTTGCATATTTTTTTGCAATTGCTAAGCCCAAACCAGAACCTCCAAAACGACGCGAAGTACTTCCATCAGCTTGACGGAATTCGTCAAAAATATGAGGTACATTTTCTTCTGCAATACCAATACCAGTATCAATTATTTTAATTTCAAGCGTATTATTAATTGTAATACACTGTATTTCCACCATTCCTGTTTCTGTAAACTTAACAGCATTTCCAATTAAATTTTGGAGAATATGCTTACATTTATCGGCGTCGCTAATTAAGAGAATTTCCGAAATTGTGTTTTCGAATTTTAAATCGACATTTTTTTGCTTTGCTTGTGGTCGAATTAAATTAGCTACATCTGTTATTAACGAATTTGTATTAAACGTAGTAATTTCTATTTCTTCGCGTCCTGCCTCTATTCTAGAAATATCTAAAATATCGTTAATAAGTTCAAGTAAATGTTTTCCATTACGTTCTATTACCTCCAAATAGCTATATTCTTCTTCTGGAATTCTGTCAATAAGTCTACGATTTAATACTCCCGAAAGAGCAATAACCGAATTGAGCGGAGTACGAAGTTCGTGGCTCATATTCGATAAGAAATTTGTTTTCAATTGACTAGCCTCGTTCAACTGATTTTTCTGAATTTCGAGTTCGTTATTTTGCTCAATTAATTCAGAAGATTGAGCACTTAATTCTGCCTTTTGAGATTCTAGTTCCCTATTTTGTAATTCAAGCTTTTTAGAAAATTCCAAGTTTTTTTGAAATGTTAAAACACCTTCGATTCTAGCATAAAGTGTTACTAAAAGCTTATCTATTAATTGTATTGATATAGATGAATATGGAGTTATACTTGCTAAAGAAATAATTGCTATAACTTCGTTATTCGATACTATTGGAATTGTTAAAATATCTTTGGGAATAATGGTTCCACTTACAGAATTAAATAAGAATTTCGAATCTTCGGGTATATTACTTATATGTTGTATTTTCTTCGAGGAAAGTACTTTTCCAAATTCGCCTTCTAATGAATTTGCATAAAAAGATTGACGTGCATATTCATTTAATCCTAACGATTCGTATAAGTCGAATTGTTGTTTATTGTCGCTCAAGATATAAACAGCAACCATTTGCGAATTTGTTTCAGTTGATAAAGCTAAAATTGTTTTTTGGAAAAATTTCTTCGCATCATCTTCATTAAGCATTACATTCGAAATATTTCTAATTTTCTCATTTAATATTGCATTAGAATGAATTCCTTCGACCATTATATTAAACGAATTAGATAATTCACCAAACTCATTAAGTGAGCTATAGGTACTTCTTGAACTCATATCACCAATATGGAAACGTTGTGAAGCTTTCTTTAATTCATCAATTGGTTTTCGAATATTTCTAAATAGAAAATTATAGATTATAAGTGATAATACGATAATAACAAAAACAATTAAAAGAAGTTGGTTAATAAGTGTTTGATTTAACAATGAAGAGGTTTGATATAATTTTTCAGCTTTTTGTTTTGCAAAATCATCGATTTGATCTAATGCTTTTAATACAACTTCGGCTTGTTTACCTAATTCACCTTCTGATGAAGTTTGATTAGATGCTTCGAGCATTTTACCTTCATGAATCATTCGAATAGTTTCATGACGTAAAGTAGTCCATAAAATATACTGTTGTTTTAATGTATCTACTTCTACTTTTTTACCTAAAAAACGCTGATAGAGAATCTCAATTTGATCAAATCCATTTGCTTGAAGTAATTCTATTTGATTCAGATTATTTTCGATATTTTTATTATTCTGAACAATAAATACATCTTTCATATTTCTCTGTATTTCAACGACATCAACTTTTAAATCGCCAATTGCTTTACGCACTTGCAATGGATGATTATACATTGTATCGATTTGCTGATGCATATCATTTGTTTGTATATATGAAATTGCACCAAGTACAATTACAAAAAATAACATTGCAGAAAAACCAATTCGAAGTTGAGTGCCTATTTTTAAATTTTTTAAATTCATTTAATTATAATTTAGTAATTAGTTGAGATCAAGACCCTTCGACAGGCTCAGGGTGACGGTCGAAGTAGGTATGTTATTCTTAGCTTGTCGAAGCATCTGTACGTTATTATCAGTATTGCGTGTAGTGAAAGTTTTGCTCATGGCTATTTCAATTGTTTAAATATACTATTTTTTTTGAAAGATCGCTGAATTTGGATATATTTCTTTAAAGTTATGTTGTAGAAGTAACGATCTTTCTACCTCACCAACAATAATATAACCATCATAATTAAGACTTTTCGAAATCTTATCGAGTATATATTTTTGAAACTTTGGTTTATAATAAAACAATAGATTTGAACAAAAAATTATATCGAAATTACCAAAAATACTTGATGGAGGACAACTATATCTTTCATCGAATAAATCGAATACAGAAAATTCTAATTTAGTTTTAAGCTCTGGCTTTATTTTGTAGATTTCTGTTCCAATTTTAGTAAACCATCTATCTAATCGCTTTACTGTTAGATTTTGAATATGATTTTCTGAAAAATATCCCAATTGCGCATCTTCTATTTGCACTGCACGTTGATCTGTTGCAAAAATTCTATATTGAATATCTTGATTAAAATATTCGTGGAACAACATCGAAACACTATATGCTTCTTGCCCAGAAGCAGAAGCAGCTGACCAAATTCGTATTTCTTTATCAAGACTTGCGATTCTTTTTTGAATTAATAATGGTAACACATTTCTTTCAAGTACCGAAAAAGTAAGATAATTTCTAAAAAATTCGCTATAACTAATTTGAAGTGAATCTAGTAAATTAATAGATTCATCATTATTCGATAATAAAGAAATATAATCTTCCTTAGATTGCAAGTCGTTATCTTTCAATCTTTTTTCAATACATTTATCGAAAAACGTAAGTTCTAATTTAGAAACGTTGTAATCGTGTTTATGCAAAAGAATTTCCGATATTTCCTTATTTATAGTATTCATTTAGACTTATCTATTATTTAAATGTTATTGCTTTACAAGACTCTTGAATTTACAAAGTATATTCTTTCTTTAAAAAATCAAATTCATTTGTAAGCAATATACATAATTCATTAGTTGTTTTTGGTTCTGTTTCATAGTTTTTTTCCAATTGTAATGCGTATTCAGCCATTATATTAAAGCAAATTCCTCGAGCCATACCTTTTAATGTATGAGCATTGAATTTAATTTGTTTTGTATCGTTTTGAGAAACGGCAATCTGCAAATCGGCTAAATATGTTGGCATAGAATCGAATGCCATTTTTAAAAAGGTATCGACTATGGTTTCATCGTTATCGTAAGTCTTTAACATTTCGGCTCTATCAAAATGTATTCCAACACTTTGTAGATTAACCACTTCTGAATTCTGCGTTATTTTTAATTCTGTATTCCCATTTAAATATTTATCGAATACAGCAAACAGTTGTTTCGAATTTATTGGTTTCGATAAATAATCGTCCATTCCAGCTTCTAAACATCGCTCCTTTTCACCTGCAACAGTTCCAGCTGTTAAAGCTATAATTGGTACTCGTTTTTTATAATCTTGAACCGTTGCTCGTAATTCTTTTGCAACTTCATAGCCATTCTTAATAGGCATTTGTATATCTAAAAGAATAATATCGGGTTTGTGTAAATTATAGAGATTTGTAACTTCGGTTGGTTTTGTAGTTTTTATTATTTCGACCAATGGCATTTGTAATGAAACTAACGATGATACCAGGTTTAAATTCATTTGATTATCATCAACAATTAACATTTTAACTTTGTTGTTCGAAATCGTAAATTCATTAACAATAGTATCAGTTACTTCTTCTTGAACATAATCGAGTTTCGAATTTATTTTAGTAAATGTATCGAACAATTGCATTATTCTTAAAGGTTTTTGAAGGATAAAAGCAACATTTTGTTCTTTACACTCGAGCTTTATTTGAGCATCATCAATACTATTGTGCATTAAAATTATTGGTAGATTCTTGGTTTTTTCGTTAGATCTTATATTTTTAATTACATTAACACCTCCAACATAAGGCATTGTATAATCGACAATTACAACATCATAATCGCTTGTTTTATCAATCATTTCTAATGCTACAATTCCGTTGGCTGCTTTTTCGCATTTCACATTTTTAGATTGTAAGATCGATTCAACAATATTTCTATTACTAGTATTATCGTCAATTATGAGAACTTTTTTTGCCCAGCTTACATCGTAGCTTTTACATTTTTCGCAATGTTCAAATGGAACTGTAATAGAAAAAGAGAAACAACTTCCAATACCTTCTTTACTTTCTAATTGAATTTGAGAATTCATTTTTCCAACTAAATCGCTCGAAATAGAAAGTCCAAGTCCTGTTCCACCATATTTTCTATTTGTAGAACTATCGGCTTGCGAGAATGCGTTAAAAATTTCCTTTTGTTTATTAGGTGCAATACCAATTCCAGTATCGCGAATAGAAAATATAATTTCGATTTCTTTATCGTTACCTTCTATTAATGCAGCATCAATTTTTAATTCAATTTCTCCCTCTTCGGTAAATTTAGATGCATTTCCCAACAAATTAACCAAAACTTGTCGTAAACGAATAGGATCGGCAAATATAAAACGAGGTACTCTTGAAGTTATTTGTAATAATAATTCAATTCCTTTTTCAGAAACTCTAAATCTTAAAATATCAATAATATTTTCTGCTAAAGAAATAATATCTATTTTTTCAATTGTAAGTTCTAATTTACCTGCTTCTATTTTTGATAAATCGAGAATATCGTTAATTAAATCGAGTAATGAAATTGCAGAAATATTTACATTTTTAGCAAATTCGTTCTGTTGTTCCGACAATTTTGTTTTTAATAGTATTTCGGAAAATCCAATAATACCATTGAGTGGAGTTCGAATTTCGTGACTCATAGTCGCTAAAAATTCAGATTTAGAAATACTAGCCATTTCTGCATCTTCTTTTGCTTTTAAAAGATCGTCTTCGATTTGTTTTCGCAAGGTAATATCTTCTTTTACAGCTAGAAAATGTGTTATTACACCATCTTCATCTTTTACTGGCGAAATTACTGCTGACTCCCAATAGTGCTCGCCACTTTTTTTCTTATTTCGAAAAATACCTTGCCAATTATCGCCAGATATAATTGTTTCCCATAATTCTTTATATTCGGAACTTGAAATAGTATCTGTTTTTAATATTCTTGGATTTTGACCTATTGCTTCTTCAAAAGTATAACCTGTTGATTCGGTAAATTTTGGATTCACATATTCAATATTTCCCGAAATATCTGTAATAACAGTAGTTACTGGGCTTTGTTCTATAGCAACCATTAAAGTTCGTAATTTTGTATCGGCTTTTATTTTTGCTAATTCGGCTTTCTTTCGTTCAGTTATATCAATAAATATTTCGAGCATTGCTTTTTTGCCTTCGAAGATCATACCTGTATGAACAACTTCGAAAGTTTTTCCTCCTAATACATTATTAGATATATACGATTGTGTTTCACCAATTTTAATGCCTTTATGTAATGGACAATCGAAACATTGTTTTTTATCGTCACGATATAATTCCCAACATTTTTGGCGAGTAAATTTCTGTGGCAAATGATGTTTTAAGCTATCGCTTATAAAAAGAATATTTCCGAATTCGTCAACTATATCCATTCCAAATGGAATTGTTTGCAGTAAGGATTGATTGAGACTTACACTTTCGACAAATGCTTCTTCTACCTTCATTCGGGACAAAAACAAACCTACTTGATTGGCATATAATTCAACAAACTGAATGTTTTTAATAGTTTCGCCTCTTGCAAAAAGTAAGGTAAAGTCGCCTAAAGCTTTTTGTTTTTTCGAAATTCGAACAATTGCAACTTCACCTAGATTAAAGGTTTTTTCAATCAAGGTTGAAACAGTATTAGAAAAATTTTCACCTGTTAAATCGTGCAATGATTTAAACATTGTAATTGTTCTATCTTTTATCTTGCTTTCGCGTATTCGATCGTATTTCCATTTCTTACCAATCAATTCGTAACCCAACATTGAAGAAGCTTTTTTAACAGTAGACGATATTCCAGACAATGCTACAGTAGTAAAGTTCTCACCATTCTCATCAAACACATTAAAACTTACATTCTTAGCACCCGATATCTCCAAAATACATTGAGCCATTTTATTATAATCGATTTCGCCCAAATTTGAATCTATTATTTCGGTAATATTATGCAAAACTTTACTTTGCATTTCATCGTTATTTTTATTTTTTTCCTCTGCCTTTATTTTTTCAGTTATATCAGTAATAATAGCAAATAGGAATTCACCTTTATTTGTTTCGAATGGCGATGCATTTACCGAAACATCACGAATAGATCCATTTGCAAGTTTATGCTTAAAAACAAATTGATTCTTCTCGCATTTTATTGCTTGATCTAAGACTTCGGTAATCTGTTTTTGATTCAAGGTATTTATTTCGCCTATTTTCATCGAGCAAATTTGCTCTCGACTATAACCATAAAACTCAACTGCGGTATTATTGGCATCAACAATTTCGCTAGTATATGGATTCAATAATAGCATAACCGATTTATGAGTCGAAAACATTTTTCGAAACTTTTCTTCGCTTTCGGATAACAGATTGTTTCTGTATTTCATAACTCTTGCTTTGCGCCCTAAAGCAAAAGACCAAAAAATAAATACTAATGCAAAAACTAATAGACTTAACGATAACGAACAATCTTTTATGACATGATAATTCCAATCTTTTGAGTCAACATCGACACCTAAAACGGCAATTACTTTTCCATTTTCTGGTTCCATAATTGGAATAAATGTACTTACCCACATTCCCCACCTATCGGTAAAAGGACCGATACATATTTCTTTTTTATAAGCAAAAACATTTGCGATAGCTTGAGGTGCTTCGTTATATATTTGTCCAGGAGGAGAACAATCTTTCGAATCTTTTGGTTCGGAATCGACAAAGAAGACAACCTTATTGTCTTTCATTCCCATTAAATAAATAAAACGACAATCGACAATTGATTTACCTGCCGAATTCATTTGATTTTTTAAAATCTTGTAATTAGCAGATGATGAATCGGAAATTGTTGCTTTTAATGATGATATTTTACTTTGTTTAAGAAAATTTGCCACAATCCTTGATTCTCCAAGAAGTTTCATTTTCATGTCTTTTTGCGAATCGTTCACTGTAACCCAAATTGATACAATTCCAATTAGTAATAAACAAGCATAAACCAAAATCATTGTTTTGTTTATCTGCTTTGGATGAATGCTTTTGAAATTGTTTATACCTATCATTGATTTGCTGTATATGTTAAAACGAAAGACTAATAGTTAAAAACTAATAATTCATATCTAATAATTCACAACTATAAAATAACCATCTTGTTTTTAATAGCATACAGCACTAGGCCAACCGCATTTTTCGTACTTGTCTTTTCCGATAAGTTTTTACATTGAATATCAACAAAGTTTGGACTTACCATTAATTTTTCTGCTATTTCTTTCAAAGAATATCCTTTACAGAGAAAATTCAAAACGGTTTCTTCGCCTGCTGTTAACGATATTTTACGAAAATCCTTTTGAACCATACTTGCTCTATTATAATATGAAACAAGTTCTGGAGCTAAATACGTTCCTTCGTTCATTACAACTTCTATTGCTTTATGTAATTCTTCGGCCGATACTTTTTTCATTAAAAAACCTTTGGCACCTGCAATAACCATATCTTCGATATACTCTTCGCCATCGTCGTTAGTTAATGCAATAAATTTAATAGTAGGATATCGTTTCTTAGCTTCTCTTGTAGCTTCTATTCCACCCATAATTGGCATATTCACGTCCATTAATACCAAATCGGGAGAACTTGTTGATAATAAACTTAGGAATTGCACTCCATTGGGAGCTTCTCCTATTACTTCGAACTTATCATTCTTTTTAAGTAATATCGACAAACCAACTCTTGTCATTTCGACATCGTCGACAATTATTATTTTAATCTTTTCCATAATTCAAGATTGTGAATTTAAATTTAAATACTTACAATTTACCTGCACTTACTAATCCTGTCGAGATATACGTATTGCCTTTCATTACCGTTTCAATAGCCTTTTGCAATTCTTCGATACTTGCCGATTTTAATAAAAAACCTTTTGCACCAGATAGAATCATTTTATCTAATGTGCTTTCTTCGTTACTTGTAGTAAATGCTATAATTTTAAGAAATGGATTTATCGATAATGCTTTTTTTGTTGCTTCAAGACCATCCATTATTGGCATCATTATATCCATTAAAACAACATCTGGTTTATGAATCGACAATAAATCGAGAAATAGTTTACCATTTTCTGCTTCGGCAATTATTTCTATAGTATCGATTTTACGAAATTTCAACCACAAATCAAATCTTGTCATTTGAACATCGTCGACTATTATAAGTTTGATTTTTGATTGCATAACACAGTTATTTTATTGTAAGAATAATGTTGTTAAAAAGAGCCAACGATACATTTTCGTTGGCTCTTTGAGTAGAGACGCACGGCGTGCGTCTCTGGTATTTCAGTTCAATTTCAAAGACGCACACCGTGCGTCTCTACCGACCGTGTATCAATTTTAGAATCGTTCGTAGTCGCCGTCGTGTTGATCCATTACTAAATCAACTCCAGCACTTTTTGATGCAACAACTCCCGAATTACCTGACGATTTTGATTTGCTCGATTTTGTCATTATAGCTTTCATCGAAGTTGGTTTAATCGATTTTGGTTTTGACGAATGTGCACCTTCATTATTCACTTTAAAGAATCCTATCAAATCTTTTAAGCTATCAGCTTGGCTCGACAACTCTTCGCTACTTGTTGCCATTTCTTCGGCACTTGCAGCATTTTGTTGTGTTACTTTATTTAACTGATTAACTGCATTATTAATTTGATTAGCACCTGAATTTTGTTCTATACTAGCTGCGGTGATCTCTTGTACTAGTTTAGCCGTTTTTTGAATATCTGGAACAATCGATTCTAATAAACGACCAGCTTTATCTGCGATATCAACACTCGTTTTGGTTAATTCGTTAATTTCGCCAGCCGCAATATGACTTCTTTCTGCCAATTTACGAACCTCTGCAGCAACAACCGCAAAACCTTTTCCATGTTCTCCAGCTCGAGCAGCTTCAACAGCTGCATTAAGTGCTAAGATATTAGTTTGGAATGCAATATCACCAATAATCGATACTTTTTCAGCAATCTTTTTCATCGATACTACGGTAACATTTACATTTTGACTTCCAACCAAAATATCTTCGGCAGCTTTTGCAGCAATCTTTTCGGTTTGCTGAGCATTATCGGTATTTTGTTGAATATTCGAAGCCATTTGTTCCATCGAAGACGATACTTCTTCGGCAGCTGATGCTTGTTCCGATGCACCTTCCGATACTTGTTGCGAATTCGAACTCATTTGTTGACTTGCATCTGCAATATTATCGCTCGATCCTTGAACTTGCGTTACAATATCGCTAATAGCTTTTACCATTTCTGCTAAAGAAATTAGTAATTCGTCTTTATCGGAACGTGGTTTAATCTGTACTGTCATATCGCCACTAGCAATTATTTTTGTTTGAACAGTTACATCGCTCATAGCTTTAACCATTTGAATTAATGCTTTCATCAATTCGTCTTTATCCGAACGAGTTTTAAGTTCAACATCTAAATCGCCAATTGCAACTAGTTTTGCATTTTCAACTATACTATTTAAAGCATTAATTGTAATATTTAAGTTATTTTTTATTTCGTTGAAATCGCCATTGTAATTATCGGTAATAATTGGAGGCATATCACCAATACTTATACGTTTTACATAATTGGCTGCAACATTTAATGGTCCAATAACTGCATCAAGTGTATTATTTACGCCTTGAACTATTGCCCTAAAGTCACCTTGATGTTTAGAAGCATCGGCACGTGTTGCTAATTTACCATCAACGGCAGCTTGAGATAACATTTTGGCATCAGAAACAAGAGAATTAACAGCTATAATACATGCATTTAAATTTGTTTTAATAATATTGTATTGACCTTTATAATTATCTGTAATTTGTGAAGGAATATTTCCTTTACTAATTTTATCGACATAATCGGCAGTAACCATTAATGGATTTACAATATTTGTAATAGTGTCGTTAACTCCAGAGACAAGTTGATTCCATCCACCTAAGAATAAGGTAGCATTTGCACGTTGATCTAATTCACCATCGGCTGCTGCTTTAATTATTTTATCGGTTTCTGCTAATAGTTCACTCATCATTTTCACAACCGAATTAAGGTTTATTTTAATGATGTTATATTGACCTTTGTAAGTATCTGTAATTTGAGGAGGGATAATTCCTTTGCTTACTTTATCAACGTAATCGGCAGTAACCATTAATGGATTAACAATATTTGTAATAGTGTCGTTGATTCCGACTACAAGTTCTTTCCATCCACCAACAAATAACTCAGCATTTGCTCTTTGGTCTAATTCTCCATCGGCAGCAGCAATTACAACTTTATTTGCTTCTTTAAGTAGACTTTCCATGATTTCAATACAATTATTCAAATTATTCTTGATTTCATTAAAATCACCATTATAATTATCGGTAATTTTTGCTGGAATATCGCCTTTCGAAATTCTATCTACATATTCGGCTGCGACATTTAATGGTCCAATAACTGAATCTAATGTATTGTTAACACCTACAACAATTGCTTTAAAGTCACCTTGATGTTTACTTGCATCGGCACGTGTTGCAAGTTTTCCTTCTACTGCAGCTTGCGATAACATTTTAGCATCAGAAACTAGTAGATTAACAGCATCTATACATTGATTTAAGTTAGTCTTAATTTCGTTGAAATCTCCATTATAGTTATCAGTAATTTTTGCTGGAATATCGCCTTTCGAAATTCTATCAACATATTCGGCGGATACATTTAATGGTCCAATAACCGAATCTAAAGTATTATTTACACCTTCAACTACTTTACGGAAATCACCTTGATGTTTCGTTGCATCGGCACGTGTTGCTAATTTACCTTCAACAGCAGCTTGAGCAAGAATTACAGCATCGGAAACCAATAGATTTACAGCATCAATACATTGATTTAAGTTTGTTTTTATCTCGTTGAAATCGCCATTATAGTTATCGGTAATTTTTGCTGGAATATCGCCTTTCGAAATTCTATCAACATATTCGGCAGATACATTTAATGGTCCAATAACTGCATCTAACGTTTCGTTTACACCAGTTACAATTTCACGGAATTCGAAGTTTATTTTTTCTGGATCGCCTCGTGTTGCAAGTTTTCCTTCAACGGCAGCTTTCGAAAGCATTTTTGCTTGATCGATTACGGATTTTACTATTGATTGTATATTTCCCGAAATTACTAAACCAAGGATGATTGCGACTATTACACCAATCAGAATAAAGATTATCATCATCATACTTGCGGTATTTGCAATTTTTGTATTTTCAGCCGATATTTCTTCACCAACTTTTAATTTTAAACTAACAACAACATCCATTGCAGCTTGTGTTCTTTGGTTGTATTTATACCATTCGCCTTTCATTAATGCTTTTGCACCTTCAATATTATTAGATTCAAGAAGTCCCATAAATTTTGGTAAAATATCTACATATTCTTTTTTTGCTTCTTTTAATTCAGCAAAAGATTTTTTACCAGCTTCTGTTATCAATGTAGATTCGTATATAATCATTAATGAATCGAATTTTATACTTAGTTCTAAAAATCTATCATGTTTTTTATTCCTATCTTCAACTGTTTCAGCTAACATTACATCTCTACCATTTACTCGCATTCTTTGAAAAAGTGTTGCTAATTCTTGAACTTGTCCAAGTGGAATAACAACACTAGTATACATTTTCTCATCAGCGTTAGCAATAGACTTGATTTCCGAAATACCTACTATTCCAATAATTGCTGCGATAAGTGCTACGGAAATAAATCCGATAAGCAACTTGATTCTCATTTTCATACTTTTAAACATAACTTTATGGTTTTAGGGTTCATAATAAGAGGCTTCTCTTTAAATCCCTCTCCAAAAGAGAAAGACTTTACGAGTTGCGAAATTGTTTTCTTTTTTCTAATAACTAATATCTAATATCTAATATCTAACAACTACTACATCACTGCAGCTGTTTCTGCAACTTCCATTAATTCATCGACCGAGAACACTTTATCCATATCGAGAATCATAATAAATTGCTCTTCGCTAGCTTTGTACATTCCGACTATAAACTCTGAATGATATTTTGATCCGATGTTAGGAGCTGGTAATATTTCCTTGGGTTCTATTTCAAGTACTTCTTGTACTGCATCGACTAAACCTCCAACTTGCAAACTTTCGTCTCCAATTGTAATATCGAGAACCAAAATACAAGTGTTTGCAGTAAATTCAGTTTCGGTTAGTCCAAACTTTATTCGAGTATCTACTAATGGTAAAACGGTTCCACGTAAGTTAATCACTCCTTTCATATAAGCAGGTGCTTTGGGAACTTTTGTAATTTTTGTCATTTCCAAAATGTTTAAAACCTTGCTAACGTTTGCAGCAAAAGTTTCTTCCCCCAATTTGAAAGACAGATACGATGTTAATGTACTTAATTCACTCATAACTCCTCCTTTTTATAGTGCTATTGGTATTTCTTCATTGAAATATAAACCGCCTGTCAACACTTTATGCATCGCAGGTATTATATCGTCGAAAAATTTAGTTTTATATACACAACCTTTAAATCCAAGTTCAACAAGTTGACTTAAATAAATAGAATCGGTATACATTGTAACGGCAATCATTTTTACTTGTGGATATTGAATAGACATTCGTTGTGCCGATTGAAAACCATTTACTCTTGGCATTTGTAAATCCATTAGTATAATATCGGCTTGTGCTATGTTTGGTAATTGTAAAAATGTTTCCCCATTATTAGCCTCGGCAATCACTTCGCAATCTAACTCGTTATGCAAAAACTCTTTCATAACCTTGCGATACATTTCGCTGTCGTCGACAACGATTAGCTTTAATTTTCTGTTATGTAATTCTTTGGTTTCCATAATTCAAATGTAGAATATAATGCATGAAAAATGGCTATACTTTTAGGCTGATTTACCCCCTACAAAAGGACTATTTTATGAGTGATACTAAAGGGGGGGGCAAAGTAATTTTTAATCAAAATATGATTGAAAGGGGGTGGTCTCCTACCAGGGGGGGGGTACTAGAGGAGTACCCCCCCCTACCTAAAGTATAGGCTCGCCATCATTTTTACATGGCGAGCCTATACTTTTTGTTCGTCGTCCTTCCTACAGATAAGCGAACCATGTAAATCAATAGGTTCGCGATCTTTTTTACATCGTCGACGAACATTTTTACATTGTTATCCTTCATTTTCACATCGTCAACCTTCATTTTCTATTCGTTGACTATGTAATTTAATTGATAAATATTTATTTAAGTACTAAGAATAAAAAAATGTCGTATTTTCAAATACCCCTAAATCCCAATGTCATTAAGTTAAGCCCTTCGGGCTTGAATTTGAATAACCATGGATTTCATCCATGGTATATAATATCGTCGGATATTGAACCCCAATCGGGGTTCAACGTGATTTAGTCTTATCGTACCACCGGTGAAACCGGTGGTTATTCATATTAAAATCCCTTCGGGATTTATAAAAAAAACCTTAACTAAATGACATTGCCCTAAATCCCGTTAATTCCATACGAAAAACTCATAATTTGAAATTAATAAAATTGTAAATTCGCAGAATAAAATTTCTTTTCTAAATCTAAAAAAATGAACCAATTAAAATCATCAATTCTAACCACATTTCTAATTATAGTTAGTTGTAGTTTAAGTTTTTCTCAAACAATTATCGAAGCCGATAATTCAGCAATTATTTACTCTGGTAGAATAGATTTTACCAATCCGAAAGCACCTGAATTTGGTTATTCGGGAGTTAAAATTCGAACAAAATTCGAGGGTACATCGCTTAAAGCAAAAATTACAAGTCCCGAAATG
>Ga0302296_1001146_pt1 | contig 19801 bp, 15 predicted proteins | sample III_Fen_N3_1_FD_194546 | JGI IMG/M metagenome (GOLD analysis project Ga0302296, IMG submission 194546) | Peat permafrost microbial communities from Stordalen Mire near Abisko, Sweden - III_Fen_N3_1 | ecosystem: Environmental > Terrestrial > Soil > Wetlands > Permafrost | place: Sweden: Abisko...
CATTAACCGGAGGACTCACCATCAACCTTATGGCCGAAGCACTTTCCAATAGAAAAGGACAAGCTTCTTGGACAGTTGTTGACGATACGCCCGGAGCAGGACTCTCAACTTATTCTTTTTACATTGTAGAATACCGGCGTAAACCGCAAGCAGGAGAAAACTATGTTTATCCTTGGTGGGAAGACACGGTTTCGACCTTCCAATTGCCGATTTATCAGTTGGAACCCGAAAAAACGTACCAAGTTCGCGTAAGTGGTTTAGCTGGAAATTATAGAAGCGTACCTACCGAAATTGCAGAATTCACCACTCCACCAGCACGAGAATACCTTTGTGGCGAAGCCGATCTCCCCTATTTACCAAACAATTATGTTCCTTTAGCCAATGCACACATGGGAGATGTGTTCCAAATCGGGCAATTCTCGTTGGAAGTAAAAGACATTATTCCATTGGGAACACCTGGTCATTTTAAAGGTCGGGGAACCATACCGCATAGCTTCATCAGCGGCGCTCGAATCAAGGTGCGATTTGACGATTTGCTGGTCGATTCGGAATACAACGTTCGCGAAGGAGCAGCACAAGCCGTCACTGATGGAGTGGATAATTGGTTGAATGATCAGTATTTGGATCAGGCAACTCCTTATTCAGTTAATGGCACTATCGAATCGGGAGGTTATCTGAATGATTCGACGGTATTTGTGGTCGTCAACGGCGATTCGTTGTTTTTTCAATTCGACGGAAGTGATCTTCCTATTGTGATTCACGGTGACAACAACGTTGAGTACCAATTTTGGCCCGACGGTACAATGATTGTGACTACTTACGGAATCATTCCATCGAATGACCAGCTTGACGCGACCAAGAATCTTTACGTACATTTTGAACCGGCCTTGACCACCGATATTACTTTCGATAAGAAAAACTACGCGCAATTCGCCGACAGCTACGAAGCCATTGTTTGTGCCGAACAGTTCCTTTATTTCATCCCCAACAAAAGCAAAGACATTACAGGAACCGAACAGGTAAAAGCCATCATTCACGGCACCATTCCGAGCTTTCTGCCAAGTGAACTCACCTTCCTGATTGCCGGTGGAAACGCTGTAGTTCCATACTCGCAAATCAACGATTCGACCTTCTTACTCACGCTTCCTGCACGCAGTTATAACTATCAGGTATACGCCGATTACAGCGATTTGAAATTGGGAAAAGTGAACGTAAAAAGTTACGCACCGTTGACCAAGAAAGTGCGCATTGTGCCACTGGTACCTATGAACGGTATCACGGAAACACAAATTGAAACTGAGCTCAATGCGTTGTACAAAGGTGCCAACCTCACGATTGACGCTACCATTGCTCCGCAATTCAATACTCCGGAATTCACTACAACCACTTCATTTGCCAATCCGGATGTTACGCTAATGAGCAAATACACGGTGCAAATGCGCGCTTTACGCGATGCTTATTTGGCCGAAAACCAAGTTGAAAGCGGAACCTATCTGGTGTTTGTTCTTCCATCTTTTACCGACTCGCAACTCGACGGCTACATGGTGCGCGGCAGAGGAGTTGGTTTTGTAACGGCCAGTACCTTGAGTAGCTTACCCGTTTTTGCGCATACGCTCGCTCACGAACTTGGTCACGGAATCGGTGGATTGGAACACGCTTGGGGCGATACCGAAAGTTTAAAAGGCTCAACTGATAATCTGATGGATTATTCGGGTGGGACGCGGTTGGTGAAAGAGCAGTGGGAAGGGTTGAGGAATCCTGCACCTTTCACAGTTTTATTTGATAATGATGAAGACGGAATGGCGCAAAATTCATTCTTTGGCGTACGAACTGACCTTTTAACAACCGAGGTAGATTACGATGAAATATTCATTCATAACTATGTGGGTGGTGATCAATTCATTTACAGAGCACAAAACGGTACTTATTTCAAATTGGGGACTGCTAATTATCCCAAGTTAAATAGTGTCTATCTCAGAAACGGTTTTATAATCGGTGGAAAATATGGGAATACTCAATTTGAATTGTGTAATACTTACTATGATTTTGCTTTAAATCAACATGGTAAAACCGTCTTCTTTTATTCCGATGAGATTGAAAACAGATTTGAAGACGTGCCTGCTTCAAATGGCGATACCATTACTCTAATTAACCCACATGAGACAGACATACGCCAACTAGAAATCATTCCTTGTTCACAGGTCACGGGCTACCTAGCTGACTTGTACGATTTGAATAATCCGAATGTTCCGGACGATTCATTGGTTTTCATGGCATCCGATTGCCCGCCACAAAATGCGAGTGCCAGTAATTGTAACCCGACCTATTACCAAACGATCAGCAACCTTGACAAAACGGTCATGCGTGAACACGTTGCTTCATTTGTGAGCGGGGCGAACCTCAACTTTACAAACAATCCGATTAAGGCTTTCAAGTTCTCAAGCAATCAGGTTTTTAATTACTTCTCACCAAAAGAAGAACTAATTATCAAAGAGAAAGTAAAAGCTTTGCAATTGTATCAACCCGATTTTGCTGTAGGTTTTATTCTTACTGAAAATTTGGACACCAATAAGATGTTTTCAACTCAGCAATTGAATGAGTTAGCGCAAGACGCGGTACAATACGCTTTAACCATCAATCCGACTAAAAAGCTGGCGATTTTGGTGCTAAATATGCCGAAATATCAGCAAAGCGGTGCATACACTCAACACGAAAACTGCTATAATCTTGGTTTTGCTGTTTCTGACCCCTCACTCATTAAGCCAGGTGCGAGTGTTGAAGATATTTACGCAACGTCTTCAATGGAAGCCTTTCAAGAATTTTTCTCATTACTCAAAAAGCCATGTAAAATCATTAACGTTCACGAACGCTTTAACGGTGAATTGGTCGTAAATACAATTGACCGAACAGCAGTAGGAAAAGAAATCTACGGTTCGCCTTTCGTGATAAAAGCCAATTATATTGTCTCCAATTTCCGCAGTGAGTATATCCAAAAATTAGGGGCAATTGGTACGGCAAATCAACACTATGAAAACGGTATTGAAAACACTTCCAATGCAAGCACTGCTTCACAAGAATTATTATTGGAAGAAGAAGCAATGTTGGTTGCACAGGCAGAATATGCTTTGGAAACCAAGATCATGGAATGGGAATCTTTGGAAGATTTGACCGATGAAACTGTTTGGGAACATGAAGAAGATTACTTAATGGTTACCTACTTTGATAACCTCAAAGAATCGCAGATTACCCAAGACGTTGTAATGGCGGAAGTCAAACAAAGGAAATCAGGTGATTTGGAATGGTTAAGTACGCTTAGTTTGCCCGCTAACCCTACGTCAGTTTACTACGAATACAACGAATATGAAGTAATCGACAACCTTGTTTACGGTATCATTGACGTATTGGGTTGCATTCCGTTAGTTGATTATGTTGCGGATGGCGCAGGGGTTTTGTACTCATCAATCAGGGGGAACGGAACCAATATTGCCATCTATTCAACCGCTTTAGCAACGCCTTTTGTTGGTGCTGTTGTTTACAAACAAGGTGAAAAGGCAGTAGCTTATTTCATGAAAAAAGTGGACAACATGACTTATCAGTTGACCGCTAAAAACTTGGATGAAGTATTGGGTTCTGAATGGGTAAAAATCTCAGATAACGTTCCTGTAAAACAGGAGAAGCTAAATCAAGCATTAACTGATCTGAATAGCCCTGAAAATTTGCAAAAGTTTTCACAAGCTGATCGGAAAAGTGCGTATGATTATGCGAAGGCGAATGTTGATGAAGTTGTTGACGAACTTGCCGATGCTTGGATAAATGGTTGGACAAAAGAACAAGTATTAGCGATTCCAAAACTAAGTAGACCGAATCCAAATGTATATTTGAAACAAAGTTATATTAATGCACATTTGGCGAAGTTCAATGACGGTGCAATTCGATTCTGTTCTAGAAATTCATTTAACAATTATGGAACCTTGGGTCCAGATGGAGGATTTGTCTTGAGTAAACAAGATTTTGATGAAATAATTTTGGAATCAAATGGTAATTTAAGGATCATAGAAGAAAGATTAGGATTAGACCCAAATTACTTAGATGGTGAAGATGTAATGATTGTTTATATTGAAAACCCAAGTAGCCATGAATTAAGAATGCCTAGCGGAAATGAAGGTGGAGCAAATGATCATTGGCTTCCCGGAGGAATAACATCAGGTGGAGTAGATGAAGCTGTTATGAATTTTTCTACACTTCCTACATTTCAGGAAATTACATTACAATAAAGAATGAATTATGAATTACAAAATGACAACAGGAAAATATCCTGAAAAACCAAAAAACACGGAAAACGAATATTTCGGCATTGGATGGAGTGTTAAGAAAGAAACGGAAAAATATTATTTCCAGTTTATTTCCGGAACAATACAAGGAGATCAAAAGTCAGTTGAAATCACTGAGGACGATTATTTAATGGCAAGGGCTGAAAAAATATCCTTCGACGAATTATGTGTTAAATACAATGTTCATTAAGTGACTAATCATGGAGGAAATATTGGATATTGATTGCAGACTAATTTGTAAAAGAAATTGGGATTATATCCTATTTAAAGTTGGAGACGAATTTGTTCTAACTGCTATGTTTTTTGATCAAATTGATTACCCACGTAGTTTCAAAATTGGACAAAATGACCATGATGAAGAATCATTGAAGAAGTTATCAGAGGAAATAAGAACTAACTATTCTCAATTCCAAGACAATGAAATTCAACCCCCAATTATGAAGCCTACAGTTGTATAAATTTCAATGCCATTGGTTATGAAAGAATTAATAAATAAACCATGGGATTACACATTCTACGAAAAGAGCAATTTGTTCTATCTTTCAGTAATGTGTGGAAGCGTTGCAATATTTGAAATTATCATTGAATTGAGTTCAGATGAAACGATTCTTTTTAAAAATGAAGGGCTAGACTATATTGAAAAATTAGCAAAGCAGATTCAATATTCGCCTTCAAATTTTTATGCTCGGAATGTTCCAAAAGACAGTTTAAGTTAGTTAAAATCTAAATTTCAAAATTTGGAAGCAACGCTTTTAAAAGATTACGGATGGTGCAAAGTAGCACTTTTTGAAAGCGAATATTTTTTGAGTTTTGACGAAGGGCAAGTAGTAATAAAAATGAACTCTTATAAAATATCAGAAGACGAAGCTAATCAAGCAATTAAAAGTGAAGAAGACGCTGAAAAAAATTGCACGAGCAATACAAAGCAGAAATCAATAAGTTGCAATTAAAAACTCAATTACATGAAAATCATGTTTAACAACTCAAATAAACAAATGGTAAAATTATTCGCCACAATAACAGTTTTCCTTTTCTTCTCGATCAATTTATTTGCCACTACAAGGTATGTTAAACCTCTGGCAACAGGTTTGGGAAATGGTTCTAGTTGGGCAAATGCAAGTAGTGACATTCAAGTAATGATTCAGGCATCAGCAATAGGCGATGAAGTATGGGTGGCATCAGGAACTTATAAACCGAATACCTATCCTTATAACGGAGCTAGCCAAGTACCTCTTTCGGACATACGTGAATACTCTTTTCATGTAAAAAATGGTATTAAACTTTACGGCGGATTTTCGGGAACTGAAACAGCCATAAATCAACGAAACTTGACGCTGAATATTACAGTTTTAAGTGGTGATATCGGGGTAATTAATGATAATAGTGACAACTGTTACCATGTTCTTCAGGCGTTTAGTTCAACTATTGTTGATGGATTCACTATTAGTCATGGAAATGCTAATGGAGGTACATCTTATGTTAATCCTGCAAACGGTTACTTATACGCAAATGATGGTGGCGGTGTTTATATAGGCAACAATTCTTTGTTGAATAATTGCATTATAACTGATAATACAGCAATTAGATACGGTGGGGGTGTAAAAATTGTTGGATCTGCATCGATTAAAAACAGTCATTTTTTACAAAATATATGCTCTTCACAAGGGGGGGCAATTTCCGTGAATAGTGTACAAATTGATACAATTAGAATAGTAACATCTCTTTTCACTAACAATTCAGCCAACAAAGGTGGGGGTGTTTTTGTAACGGATGGTAAAATAAAAATCGACTCATCTGAGTTTAGCCTCAATTCTGCAACAACGAACGGAGAAGCGATTTATTTTGAACAAAATTCTAACTCAACCACAAGTATTATATCCAATTGCAACTTTAATCAACATGCACTTTCTTCGGCTAATGGAACAACAATTTATTCAACCAACCATATATTAAAAGTTATTGAAAATCGTTTTGAGCAAAATGAAGGGGATATAGTGGTTAATATGGTTAATGGTGGCAGTTTATTTTATAAAAACACATTCCTAGATAATAATGCAACATGTGTTTATGTTTCCTCTGAAGACAGTCCATCTTTTTTTTCAGAGAATTTGTTTGTTAACAATTATCAAGACAATTCTGCTGGAGCAATTTCGCTTTACGAAGCTAAATCTATTATTGAGCGGAATTTCTTTATAAATAATTATTCCACCTACGCTGGCGGCGCTATTTCTACCGTGGGATTTGACGGAGTAATTTGTCAGAATGTTTTTAGTGGAAACTCTGCTTACCAATATGGCGGAGCAATTTATTTGAACAGTGGTAGCTCTCTTGTGAGCGGAAACACATTCTTGGAAAACAGTGCTCTTTTAGAATTTGGAATGGCAATAACAGTTAATGGAACGAATGATACAATTGCGAATAATATTTTCTATGGACACATTCCATCCAATCCGAATAGACAAATTATTTATGATACGCAGTCTTCATTGAATCAATTAATTCTTCTAAACAATAATCTTGAAGGAAACACTCAATACTACAATACTACTCAACAATTTGGGAATATTTTTGTCAATCCCGAATTTGTAGATGAAACCGATTTTGATGGTTTAGATAACGTTTATGGTACTTCTGATGACGGCATGAAACTAAGCATATGTAGCCCTTTGATTGATCGTGCAGACAGCAATTTTGTTGTTGGTATAACCGATTTGTACGGGAATAATCGTGTTATAATGGCTACATCTGATATTGGAGCTATGGAAACCAGCTACGCGAATAATTCCCTTGAACTTTTTTCATTAAATGGTCAGGGATTGTATTGCCCAGAAGCAATTGGAGCATCTCTTACACTAAGTGGTTCTGAAAACAATGTTGCTTATGAATTGCTATTAGATGGTCAGTTAATTAATGACCTAATTATTGGTGATGGGAATATGTTGATATTTGATTCAATTACTGACCTGGGTGTATATACCCTATTAGCGACTAATTCAATGGGGTGCCAGCAACTCATGCCTGATTCAATTGTAGTCGATTTATATCCTTCTCCTATTGTGATAGCACAAGCAACTCCTGCTACAATTTGCGTAGGTTCAAGTTCTAACTTATCAGCTACCGGCGCGGTAAGTTACCTATGGTCAGAGGGATCAATTGTTTCTCCAAATATTTCAACAACTTACACTGTTATTGGGATAAGTACTGATGGATGTACTGATACATCAAGTGTAGAAGTCAACGTAACTTCTATTAATCAACCTGTCATTGCTTATGAAAACGGTGTTCTTAGTTTGGCAAATCAGTATGATAGTTATATCTGGTTAAATTGTGTTACAAATGAAGTTTATAGCAATCAAGTTGAAAACGTTTTTACCCCAGTGGAAAACGGAATTTATTCTGTCGTAGCATCAATAAGCAGTTGTTCTGACACATCGAATTGTATTGAAATTAATGATTTATACTTGTCCGAGTCAGAAGCAAATCAAAACATAATATTTCCCAATCCAGTCAAGGACGTTTTGTTTTTTACGCTAAAATCAGAATCTATAAACTATAGCATAACGTCAATGGATGGCAGAACCGTTCAATCAGGAATTGCCAATGATAATCAAATTAACTTATTGGATAATCTAACTACCGGCACGTATGTTCTACTATTAATTCAAAATAACGAGATGTTTAGAACAGTATTCGTCAAAGACTAAGTTTCAGAACACCCCAACTTCAACTTAAGTCCAGCTGAAGACTCAAATACATTAATTGTGTGTTTATAGTTAAAATTAGTTTATTTAAACTAAAACAATTTCAATATAAATTAATTATTTTAGCCACCTAAACTATTCTTACAATGAAAAAAATTCTTTTGTTGCTCCTGGTGGCGGGCGCTTCTACTGTTGTTACAGGTCAAATCAAGGTGTCGGGTGATGTGTTTGGCGGAGCCGGGATGAACCATACCAGTCACGGAATGGTAAAGTTCGGGGCGAATCTATATACGACCTTTGCCAACAATACCTTTATTGGTTTGGGAGCGAATCTGGGCATCAACGGCAAGTATACCTATGAACGCAATGTGGTCAACAATGGAACGTATTCGGTGGTTTTTGGAAAAACGAACGTGGTTTCGGATCATTTTGCCGTGCAGCCCTATATCGGGGTCGGATTTCAGACTTCGGTGCAAACGGATTATCAATACGATGAAGCATTCAATGCGGCGGCGGCACTTGCGGCAGGAGGAGTTTCGCAACTTACGGGTGGCGATGTGAATTTGAACTTTGAAAAAAGATATATCGGTGAAAGTAGAACAACCGTAGGAATTCCAGTTGGAGTGAACTTTATTGCCGGTGGAAAATCGGTTGGCGTGACCTTTGGGTATTACCTGTTTATATCCAATTATGTGGATACCGGTGTGAAACTTGGTTTCGCATTCGGGAAGTTACACTAACTAGGTTCCCTCCTATTTGTACGGAATACCGCAACTCCCAAAATTCAAGTAAGATTTTGAGCGACTTTCGTTGCGTTTGTAGTTGGTAATTTTCGTGTTACTAAAACCCAAGAACATGAAACAACCACAATTAATCGAGCGCTCGGGCGTTTGCAGTATGATTGGTGAAGCCATTCGTAATAATCAACGCATTCATACCCTTTTCGGAAAACGCCTCAACGGCTGGCGATTCAACCTGTTTGTGAAACAATGTGCCAAGTATCTTCGTCGTAAAAACGGAGTGCTGATCAGCGAAGAAGGTCACGGTTTGGCGGTCATCGTGCCTATTTCCACCGAAAGTGATCAACGTAGGCGAACCGATTGGTGGCCGTCGCTCTTCGTGTTTTCACTGAAACGCATTGGTGCTATGCGACGTTTCCGGAATAAAACACAGCAACTCTTGCCTACCGAACCGCATTTGTTCTTTATGCTTTTACTGACCGACGAACAGCGCAACGGACAATCGCAAGTGATTCAACTGCGCGATGAATTATTCAAAATGAGCGAGATCATGCAGTTGCCCGTTTATGCCCAAACTTCCAGCAAACAAACGCAAGTCATGTTTGAACGTTTCGGTTTTGAGACTTACGGAAAGATTGCCATTCCGAATAAAGACGAATTCATGTATTTCATGGTGCGCAAAATCGTTCAGTGATAAAATTGTGTTAACGATGACCTTTCACGCGTAAAGCGGTTTTATCTTGTCGCTAAAAAACAGATGAAAGGTCTGATAATTGGTTTTGTTTTAAGCATTCATGCAGCGTTAAGTGCACAAGATGTATTGGTTTTCGAGCAGAAAAAGATTGATCTGGGAAACATTGTTCAACATTCGAGAACGAATAAATTGAAGCTGGAAGTCACCAATACGGGAACTGAACCGGTGATCATTACCAGAAGTTCAACCGGAGACGGAGGAACGTTTGCAGAATATCCACGAGAACCAATTGCTCCCGGAAAGAAGGGCGTCATCACGTTTGTTTATACTACCGACCTTTTGGGACCACGAAGTAGAACACTTGTGGTACTTTACAACTATCAAGGGGGAGTGAATACTGCTTTGCTACCCATAAAATACAACGTCATTCTGCAACAAACAACTGTTCAAGCATCACCCGCTCAACTAACAACAAAACCGCTTGCTTTTAACGAAGTGGATACGCTTCGCCTGCAGTTTTTAAATACCGGACAGAAACCGTTACACCTGGAATATCCGAGTTATTATTCTATTCATAAAGAAGTCCTGTTTGTGAAACTGGAAGTGCTCGATTCAGCCGGAATACGTCGTGAAATCGGTTTGACAGGTTGTCTTCCGAATGAAAGCTTAGAAGCGATGATTGTAGTGAAAAACATTTACGGTGGTAAACAAACCATTAACCATCTGATGGATTTCACCTATAACAGTCTTGATACGTTAAGCATTCCTCTCACAATCAATAGTGCTGAAAATGCTACTACTTCAGCACAGGTATGTAAAGGAGAAATATACCATTACAGCAACGGTGAATTGACACAACTAGACGAATGTGCGTTCAATGGAAAAACCAACGTGCGTTATTACTTCGAAAGAGGCGTTTGCACCAAAGTCATTCGATACAACACCTATCCTAAAACGCAGAACGTCTTCTTCTATTCAGGCAATAAAATTGTGAAGGAAGAAACCCTTCCGCTTGAAACGGATTAGCGCATATCTACAAAAACTTCTTTTGATTCGGAATCACTATCGATTGGTTCCCACAACTCAATGCGGTTGCCTTCAGGATCTTCGATGTGCAGGAAACTTCCGAAATCGTAGGTTTCAATGGAGTCGCAAATAACGGTTCCCAATTCGCGTAGGTGCTTTTCCAAACCAACCAAATCGGTCACCCGGAAATTGATCATGTATTGTTGCGCGGGATTTCCGAAATACTTGGTTGTAGCGGCGAATGTTCCCAACTGCAAAAAACCGCGTTTAGAATCGGGCACTCCGTTGAAGGCAAACAACACTCCGTAATCGTTTGGAGTTAGACCCAATGCGGTTTCAAACCAAGCCTTCATGGCTTTTTCGTCGTTGTATTTCATGAAAATACCACCAATTCCAACTGCTTTTCCCATTTTATTTTGTTTTGCGATGAACAAATATAACATTCGATGAGTTACTTTGTAATATGATGGAGGAGAAACACCAACAAGCAATCGTTGTAGGTTCGGGAATTGCCGGAATTGCCGGAGCTATTCGCTTGGCTTGCAAAGGCTACGATGTTACAGTGCTGGAAGCCAACTCCTATCCAGGTGGAAAATTGACCGTGCTTCAATTGGGCGATTACCGCTTCGATGCCGGACCGTCGTTGTTTACCCTGCCCCATTTAGTCGACGAATTATTTGAATTAGCTGGGAAAAAACCGACCGATTATTTTACGTACGATCAGGTTGAAACCGCATGTCATTATTTTTTTGAAGACGGCACGTTTTTGCGGTTTTTCGCAGATCAGGAACGTTTACTGGATGAAGTGAAAACCAAACTTCAGATAGATCCGAAACCCTTGGGAAATCATTTAAAGCGCAGTAAACTGATTTACGATGCCACGCACAAAGCATTCATGGAACGTTCGTTGCATCGTTTCTCGAGTTATGTTTCGACGGATATTCTAAAGTGCGTTGCCCACATTCCCTGGCTGAATTTGTTCACCACCATGCACAAAGCCAATGAACAACGCCTCAATCATCCGAAATTGGTACAATTGTTTGATCGTTACGCGACCTACAATGGTTCCAATCCTTATTCAGCGCCGGGAATTTTGAACATCATACCTCATCTGGAACATGGTTTCGGTACGTTTTTTCCTCGAAAAGGCATGCATTCCATTACTACTTCCCTCGTGCAATTGGCGCAAGATTTGGGGGTGAAATTCCGTTTTAACGAGCGGGTGGAAGAAATTACAGTGGACGAGAAACAGGTAACCGGAGTTCGCACCGCAACTAACTTCTATCCAGCTAAAACGGTACTTTGTAACAGCGATATCAAACCGGCCTACACTCATTTACTGAAAGATCAGCCACAGCCGAAGAAAACAATGGAACAAGAACCATCTAGTTCGGCGATGATTTTTTACTGGGGAATTAAGCATTCGTTTCCGCAACTCGACTTACACAACATTTTCTTTAGCGAAGATTATCAGCAGGAATTTACCTCTATTTTTCAAGAAAAAACTGTTTCAAACGATCCGACCGTTTACGTGCACATTTCCTCTAAAGTTGTTGCTGCGGATGCTCCCGAAGGTTGCGAAAATTGGTTTGTAATGGTAAATGTTCCGCACAATCAAGGTCAGGATTGGGAAGCCTTACGCGCTCAAATCAGAACTTCGGTTTTGGAAAAACTATCGCGTATTTTGCTTACCGATATTGCTTCGCTCATTGAAACCGAAGATTATTTGGATCCGATTCGCATTGAGGAACGCACCGGAAGTTTTGGTGGAGCCTTGTACGGAGCCAGTTCCAATGATCGCATGGCTGCATTTTTCCGTCACCCAAATTTTTCCAAGATCAACGGATTGTACTTTGCCGGCGGAAGTGTGCATCCCGGAGGTGGAATTCCGCTGTGTTTGCTTTCGGCTAAAATTGCCACAGCCTTGGTGAAAGAACAATAATTTAACTTTTACCGCGTTTAAGGTTAAAATTCTCCGTTATGTCCAGATCTTTTTTCTCCGTTTCCGTTATTGCTCTAGTTATTGCAGTAACGATCTCCGCTTGTGGAACCACCAAACATTCCAGCCGAAAATGTGACGGCAAAAGAGGCCAGAAAACACCAATGGGTTTGATTTAAGTCGAACTTGACTCTTTTCTGTATGAAAGTTTGGTCAATCAAGCATTCCAAACATCAACTGATCAGCTCCGCAACTTCAACTATCTCCACCTCGGTTCTATACACATCTTCCAAAGTCTCACGACGTCGAATCAAATGTGCTTTACCTTCGCGCACCAGCACTTCCGCCGGACGCAAACGCGCATTGTACTGATTGCTCATGCTAAAACCGTAAGCTCCCGCATTGCGAATAGCCAACACGTCGCCAACATGAACTTCGTTGATCAACCGGTCATAACCGAATGTATCCGTTTCGCAGATATATCCGACCACGGAATACAATTTCTGCTCACCGGAAGTATTCGTACAATTTTCAATGTGGTGATAAGCGTTGTAAAACATCGGGCGAATTAAGTGGTTTTGACCGCTGTTCACACCAATAAAAACGGTTGAAGTAGTTTGTTTCACCACGTTCACCGAAACAAGCAAAGCACCGCTTTCGCTCACCAAAAACTTCCCGGGTTCAAACCACAATTCCAAATCACGACCATATTCTTTGCAAAAAGCTTGAAATGACGCACCGATTTTCTTCCCGATTTGTTCAATTGGTGTTACGATATCTCCTTCTTTATAGGCCACTTTAAATCCGCTTCCGAAATCCATAAACGTGAGATTGGGAAACGATGCCGCTGCCTGGTAAAGTAATTCGGCACCTTGAATAAACACATCTGCGTCGATGATATCGCTTCCGGTATGCATGTGAAGTCCAACGATATTGAGGTTATAATGCGCCACCAAACGCGTAATGTGGCGAAGTTGATGAATGGAAATACCGAATTTGGAATCGATGTGACCAACCGAAATATGGGCATGTCCACCCGCCATGATATGCGGATTGATACGCACACAAACCGGTACTTCTGCTCCATATCGCGCACCGAATTTTTCCAAAATCGATAAATTATCAATGTTGACCATTACTCCCAACTCAACGGCTTCGCACATTTCTTCGAACGAAACACCGTTGGGTGTATACATGATCTCATACGCTTCGAACCCCGCTCGTAATCCTAAATAAACTTCTTCAATAGAAACAGCATCCAAACCGGCACCTTGATTGCGTAATGTTTTAAGAATGGTGGTATTGTTAAGTGCTTTTAATGCGTAATGCAACTTTACATCCTGTTTACCGAAAGCATGTTTTAATCGTTGGTAATTTTCAATAATTCTTGCTTCGTCGTAAACATAAACCGGAGTGCCAAACGTTTGGGCAACTTCACAGAGAAAAGATGTATTCATTGTGTTTTTTGGCGCGAAGGTATTGATTTATTTTTAACTAATTGTTTTATTTAAAACATATTGTTATAATATTATTTCATCCAAATTAAACGTTGCTAACCGTTAGAAACACTTATAGCATTGCAAACACTGAGCATTTCGTATTTCCATTGTTCAGAATAATCGTTCCATCATCCTGAATTCAATCTATTGAATAGTCCTTCAGTTTGATTAATAATTCGTGATCCTCCACACACGAAATTTCTGATCTATTAACTAGCCGTTTCTAACCGCCTGACTGCCTCAGGCATGTTTAGAAACACTTACAGTACTGTAAACACTGAGCATTTCGTGTTTCCGTTGTTTATGATCGTCATTCTATCATCCTGAATTCAACCTATTGATTAGTCCTTCGGTTTGATCAATAATTGGCAGTACTCCTAACACGGAATTTCTGATCTATTAACTAGCCGTTTCTAACCGCCTGACTGCCTCAGGCATGTTTAGAAACACTTACAGCACTGTAAACACTGAGCATTTCGTATTTCCATTGTTTAGAATAATCGTTCCATCATCCTGAATTCAACCTATTGAATAGTCCTTGGGTTTGATTAATAATTCTTGATCCTCCTCACATGGAATTTTAGATAAGTTCAAGAGCCGTTTCTAACCGTTAGAAACACTTACAGTACTGTAAACACTGATATTCCAAGAAAACGAACACTCAAACACGATCAATACCACACCGTTTATTTCACCGCATTTGAACCAATCATTCATTTATCTGTAACTTATAACACCTTAAACAAATAATATGAAACAATGGATCCTAGGCGCGCTGTTAATCCCCTTCGCGCTTTCTGCTCAAAAAATGAGCGAACAAACAATCAAGTCCGACATTAAAAAAGTAAAGCTTTTTCTTACTGCGGGCGAGATGACACATGAAACTCCTATTAAAATGGCCAAGGGTCGCAATAAATTGATTTTCTCCGGCATTTCGGCTTATGCAGATCCTGCTTCCATTCAATTTTCGGCTTCCGGAGTTTATCGTATTGTATCCATTACCACTGAAATAGATTTCCTTGCTGCTGAACTGTTCAATCCACGAATCAAAGTATTGAAAGATTCATTGGAGCAACTTAAAGATCGTCATCAAGGAAACCTGGATATGATTGGTGCTTTCAATGCCGAATTAGCAGTCATGAATACCAACAGAGAACTCGGTGGTAAAGGGAATTCTGTTACCATTGCACAGTTAAAAGAAGCAGGTGAATATTACCGAACCAGAACCTTGGATATCAATCGTCAGTTATCGAAAATCAACAAGGAACAACAAATTATCAATGATCAAATTGCTGATACGCGTTACCAACTTACCGAATTGAATTACAATGAAAATCAACGCAGTAATCAAGTCATTATTTTGGTTGATTGTAATGACATGTACATGGCAGACGCCGTGTTGAAATACCAAGTATCTGATTGCGGTTGGGCGGCTTCGTATGATTTATCGGCTACCGACCTCAACTTACCGATTACCCTCAAGTACAAGGCTCAAGTCTACAACAATACCGGAAATGAATGGAAAGATGTTCAATTGACCTTGTCGACCGGTGATCCGCGACTTTCGGCTGCTCATCCTACAATGACTACTTGGTACCTGGATTATTCCAGCCAGGTTGCTCAACAACAAAATTATTACGAACCGAAAAAAGCACAATACGATTACCGTGTTCAGGCCGAAAATGAAATCAACATGGCCAATCAACGTGCATACGATAATTATATGCTCGATAAAGACGAAGAAATTAACCAACGGTATGCGCGTAATTCAATGGAATGGACGGCGATTTCTTCCGGGAAAAATCCGATGAGTAATCCGGTTCAAATCAAACAAATCGAGGTTTCGGAATTAACGGCAGAGTTTCCAATTACCAATCCGTTTTCGTGTCCATCCGATTCTAGACCTTATACGGTTGAAATCAAGGAACTCAGCATTCCAGCTACGTTTACCCATGTCAGTATCCCGAAATTGGATCAAGGTGCTTTCTTGATTGCCAATATCGTAGGATGGCAAGATTTGGATTTGATTCCCGGCCCAACGAATGTTTATTTCGGAGGAAATTATGTTGGCGTCAGCGAGATCAACACGCGTAATGTAAGCGATACGTTGGCCTTGTCTTTCGGGCGTGACACCAAAATTCAAGTGGCGCGAAAATTGAAATCGGAAATGTCTACGCAACGCGTTTCAGGAAATACACGAAGAGATACGTATGCTTATGATATTGTGATTCGCAATAATCGCAATGTAGCAGTGAAAGTGGATGTCTACGACCAAATTCCGGTTTCGCGCAACAGTGAAATTTCCATTTCAGTGGATGAACTCAGTAATGGTAAAAAAGACGATGCTACCGGAGAAGTGAAATGGGAAGTGACTATTCAGCCGGGAGAAACCATCAATCTACAGATTGGCTACAGCGTAAAATACCCGAAGAATGCGAAGGTGCAAATGAAAACGTTTAGAAGTATTTCCTCACCTAGTTTTTAAGGTTCAGTTATCTAAATACAGGTCTAAAAGCCAGTGATTCTAGATTTTTTGATCAATCTTAGGCTGACTAAAATTCTAAAATTGCGCATTTTTCTTTCGAGCATTTTTGCCCATTTTCAAATTGCCCATTTGGCAAATTTGGAACGTTTAGAATTTGCTTTTTTACCCACAAAAAAATCCCCGCTCAGCTGTTGAACGGGGATTTTCTTTTTACAAATATCTTTTAATGCGAACCTCTCGCCATAAAGCTACACTCCATCATTAAGTGCTTGCGTTGTTCGGTAGATTCTTTCAAACGATCCATCAATCGCGCTACGGTTTCTTCTCCGATTTGTGCAATTGGCTGACGTAATGCCGTAACAGCAGGTGTAAAATACGAGAACGATTCTCTGTCGTCAAACGAAATCAAACGCGCCTGATCAGGAATGGAAACTTTTAATCGTTTCAACGAAGTGATGGTTGAAAGCGCCACTTTGTTGTTCAGGGCTACGAAAGAATCAACTCCCTGATCCAACAATGCTTTTACTTGTTTGTCTGCTTCTTCCGGATCATCCGAAATACACAATTTTTCAAAAGGAATTCCTTGCGCGGTACATGCTTCTTTCGCTCCGTCAATTCGCAAGCGCACAGTCATTACACCGGAAGCTTGTGGATGAATGATTCCTACTTTTTTCGGTTTCACGGTAAACAATCCTACCAATTTCCCAGCTTCTTTTGAATTATCAATTCCTACGAAATCGGCAAATTCATCACCAATACGATCTACCCAAACCACCGGAATAGGTGTTTCATCCAATACCGGTTTCAATTCAGGAATACCGTTACAGGGAGCAATGATCAATGCATCAACCGATCGAAGGATCAAATCGCGCATCAATTTCAACTCCATTGTATCATCGTCATTGGTGCTTACAATAAACAAACTGTATCCTTGTTTGTACAAGCTTTCTTGAATGGCCTTACTAAGTTCAGAATAAAATGGATTCGAAATATCAGCCAATACCAAACCAATGGTTTGTGTTTTTCCTTCGCGTAATCCTTTGGCGAAAAAGTTGGGAACATAATTGAGTTCCTTGGCTTTGTCCAAAATGAGTTGTTGGGTAGTAGGACTGATGTTAAATTGTTTCCCCTTACCGTTAAGAACAAATGAAACCGTTGATTTGGAAATGCTCAGACTTTCGGCGATATCGGCCAACGAAATACGTTTAGATTTCATACGTTTATTTAATTTCTTCTATCAATTCCCCAAAGCATTTTGTTGCGAATGGTATCTAAGAAATTGTTGTCCTCAAATTTAATCACATTTATCATGTAATCAGCTTTATGGATCACAACTTCTTCACCTTGTTTCAAACTTTTGGACTGACCGTCGAGACTAATCAGGTAATTGCGTTCGCGACCTTCTACCATTAAACGAACGGGCATTCTGTCAGGAACCACCATTGGACGCACGTTGAGGTTGTGCGGAGCGATTGGTGTAAGAATGTGCACTTGGCATCCGGGCGTAATGATTGGTCCACCGCAACTTAAACTATATGCTGTAGAACCGGTTGGTGTAGAAACGATCAAACCGTCGGCCCAATAGGAATTAAGGTATTTATCTTCCAAATAGGCATGAACGGTGATCATGGACGACGTATCCTTTTTGTGTACCGTCAACTCGTTTAAGGCTACATTTTCTTCACCAAACAATTTTCGCTCGGTTTCAACACGCAACAATGACCGTTTCTGGTATTCAAATTCTTTCTTCAATACCAATTCAAGTGCTTCTTCTAGAAACTCACTTCCCACATTGGCCAAAAAGCCCAATCGACCGGTGTTGATTCCTAAAATTGGTACGCCACTGTCGCGGATAAATGAAACGGTTTTGAGAAACGTTCCGTCACCACCTATACTAAACGCAATATCGATGCCAGATTTAAAATCATTGCTCGATGAAAACGTTTCTGCACCGATAGCCAAACCGGCTTTTTTTTCCAATTGTTTCTGCAGTTCCGTTTCCAACACAGGCTTCCACCCATAATGATCTATAAGCGCTAAAAATTGCTTAAAAACAGGCGTATTCTGCTTGGTGATTTTTTTTCCGTAAACAGCTATACGCATGGCTTACATATTGAGGTAATTCATCAATGCGTCGTATCGGAATTGCATATCGTCTTCGTCTGAACCACGCTGATAAGAAGCTTTCACAACAATGTCGTAACGTTCAAATGAGCGAATAATGCGCCCCAGATCCATTTGATTGATCTTCAAGGTCACTTCGATTTTAGTTGAGTCGGGAGTAGACATGATGTACGAACTCAAAATCTTTGCATTGTTTCCTTCAACGATTTGTGCAATTTGCGCCATTGAATAATCAACACGGTTCATTTCAAGTACGATGATTCCACCAATTTCCTTGATACTTCCGGTATTAGCGATCATGCACATCAATTGGTGCACACTCGTACAACCAATGTATTGCTCCTGCTGATCCAAAATCGGTAACACGGAAATGCGGTGCTCAGCCATTTTAGCTAACACTTCAAATACATGCACGGTATCGGCCACATACGGTCGCGGAAGATGGTCAAACAAAACGTCTAACGACTGATCCAAATCTTTTCTGTCTAGGATCTCCGTTTCGGAAATCAATCCCACGAAGTTTCCATTTTTTAATACGGGCAAATGCGACACTTTGAACTCTTCCATCCAACGCAAAGCCTTTTCACCGGAGTCTGTATGAATCAACGGTGGTATCTCGTCTGTAATTACGTCTCTTGCTATCATGATATGCGCCAAAGTAGGGAATTATTTGAAGTCTGCAAGAATTTTGAGTGTGTTTTTTTACTGATTTTTTTAATATATTCGTTAAAACTATTACTATGAAGAAGTTCTCTTTCACGTTCGTGGGCTTTTTTTTAATTAGCCTCACAGCACTCTCCCAACAGCCCAAATTGTACATCAATTTAGCGAGTCACAATGAAATCCAAGGCGAATTCTACGACACCGATTCGTCGGAGTATGTTCGAACCCGTGATTCACTGATGATTGTGCTCAACAAAATCAATTCCATTGGAGGTAAATGGAATTTTCAGACCTGTTCTAAATTCGTTTTGGGCGCCCTTCGATGGGAAGATGCAGCCACTTCAAGTTCGGATATGTTAGATTTGCTGGAACAAAGTGGCAATGTTCAAATTGATCCACGCAACAAAAAACAATTCCCCGATTACAATTACAATATTTCGGATGTGTACCATCTCTTAGATAGCTCAGGTGTTCAGTCAACCCATACGGTGGGTGGTTTTATCCATTATCCGTTCGCAAATGAAGATTGGACCCAGTTTCGCAATGTCACCATGGGAAGTGTTTACCATTTACCTTGGCAAGCGGATATCATTTGGGGT
>Ga0302296_1001149_pt1 | contig 19737 bp, 15 predicted proteins | sample III_Fen_N3_1_FD_194546 | JGI IMG/M metagenome (GOLD analysis project Ga0302296, IMG submission 194546) | Peat permafrost microbial communities from Stordalen Mire near Abisko, Sweden - III_Fen_N3_1 | ecosystem: Environmental > Terrestrial > Soil > Wetlands > Permafrost | place: Sweden: Abisko...
TGGCACTCCCTCGAATACTCAATTGCGATGCAGGATCACCTCCTTTATCATTGGTTCTATCAGTACCATCCCACAAATAGGTAGCTTGTCCATAAGGTCTAAAATCTCTACGCACTTCAGCAGGTTTCCAGGTAGCAAAACCGCTGGCATCTGAAACCAACACCCTTCCATCGGCTTGTGTTCCGTCGGTAATACGTACTCTGCCGTTTACTTCTAATTTTGCCGTTGGCGTTTGAGTTCCGATTCCTACATTTCCGCTAGGCATTAAAGCAATATGGTCTTCGGCATCGTTTTGATTGCCGATTGTGAGCAAACTTGCTTCGCCGGAAGCACCGCCATTGTTATCCGTATAGGAAATATAACCGAAATCGCTTCCGGCATTGGCTCTGCTTTTAAACAAAATTGAACTTTGTCCGCCCGCATTTGCGTGTTCTAAAATCAGACTGCCAGTATTGGCATTTACAACTGTTCCGGTTGCCTCATAAATGTGCAAACGTCCGCTGGGAAGATTGGTACCCAACCCTACATTTCCACTGCGTTGTATCGTTACTTTCGTATCATTTGCCAAATTGTTCCAGTTATTGGAAAACTTGAGCGATTGACTGTCTTTATTATCAATACCTATACTCCAACCCGTAACTCCACCGATATCCATTGAGATAAACGGATTACCTGCGTTTGCTCCGTTTACACGTGCTGTTACAATGGCATCTTGTCCGGCATCGGCTGATTCGTTGTACACATAAATCCCGTTGCTTCCCGGATTTACACCACCGTTTGCCTTTACGTGTAATTTTGCCAGCGGAGCAGCGGTTCCTACCCCCAAATTACCACTTGGCAAGATGGCGATGTGATCGTTGGCCTCGTTTTGGGTACTGATTGTGAGAATATTGGCTTCTCCTGTACCTCCTATAGCTGCATCGTCCTGAAAAGCGATGAAAGCGTAGTCGGAACCGGTATTGTTCTTGCTTTTGAATACGATGGAACTTTGTCCGCCCGTATCGCCGTGCTCCAATACAATTGTTCCGGCTGTTGCAGAAGGTTTGGTGCCCACAGCTTCGTAGAGGTGTAACTTTCCGGCTGGAATCACCACTCCAAGCCCCAGGTTTCCGTTTCGCTGAAGGGTCATTTTAGGATCAGCTACCAGATTGGAAGCATTTGCCGAAAATTTCAGTGATTGGTTGTCTTTGTTATCCACACCTACACTCCACCCGTTAGGCGAACCGTTGATATCTAAGGAAATAAACGGGTTACCGCCACTCGTGCCATTCACGCGTGCACCGATAATAGCATCCTGACCGGCCGCAGCTGTATCGTTTGACACCAATAATCCATTTCCTTGCGGATTGGCATTTCCGGTGGCTGCAATATGTAATTTAGAAAGCGGTGTTGCTGTGCCAATTCCTACATTTCCTCTACCGTTAATACGCATAACTTCGCGTGAAGCGGACGTATTACATTCCCAGGTTTGAAATGCCAAGTCAGCTGAATTACCACCGCTGTTGGTGCCGTCTTTCACCACAACATCCATTCCAACGTATTCATTCACCAACGCACCAAAACGCACCTTGGTTCCTTTATTCGGAGCGCTATGCTGGTCGGCCGGAGAGTCTCCAGTTCCAATCACAGCACCTGCTTTTACATCAACAAACGTTTTCGGTAACGTTCGACCAATACCAAGGTTTCCGCTTGGCATAAGCGCTATATGGTCATTTGTTTCATTTTGAACGCCAATAGTCAGTAAACATGATTCTCCCGAAGCACCGGCATCATCTTTAAAGGATATAAAACCAAAATCGCTTCCGGCATTGATTTTACTTTTAAAAATAATGGAGCTTTGTCCGCCCGGATCGCCGTGTTCCAATACCACCGTTCCGGCAGTTGGAGTGGGCGCTGTTCCCGTATCTTCAAATACATGCAGTTTTCCGGCAGGCAGTCCTGTTCCAATTCCCGTATTGCCATTAGCGCCATCAATGAATAACTTTGGCGTGGTTTTTAACGTACTCGTGAAGAGTGCGAAGCCGGGTCTATCGCCGGCTTTTTGCCCTAGAATCCAAACAGGTTCGTTATCAGAAAACTTGGCATACAAATGAAGAACTTCTTGTTTTGTTCCGGCAGATTCCAGCGCAATTGGGCCATCAATGACTTTGGCTATTCCATCTTCCTTTTGGTTGATGGTTGCATCAATAAAGTCTTTGAAATTTTGTTCCGTCGGTGCCGCATTCGACCTAAAATAGCCTTTGAGCTGCGTTCTGTCTTTTCGATCGTTGTTCATGGTACGCGAATAAATTAATTTGCTTGAATTGGTTGATGCGACAAGGTATTTTGAAGGTCTTTCAGTTGCTGTTTCACCGAATCCATTTCGGTACTCAATGCCTGAATAGCACTTACACCCAACATGAAAAGGCTGTCGTAATCAACAAATCGGAAATCGTCTACTTGTTTTCCGTAAACAAACACGTTAACCAAATCAGCAGACGATGAAACCGTAAAGCAATTTCCGTTAACCGCTTTCACCGTAAACACGTTACGCATTCCATCAGCTAAAATCAAATCTACTTTATCACCAACTACCAAATCTGGTGCGGATGACAATTCAATGACTACTTCTTTTGAGTTTTCGTCATAAACTGTAGAAAGTGATCTTGTAAAGACATTGGGGATTGTCTCTGTTCGTTGACCAATAGCTTCCGGATAAACCGCTTCTACCTCTTGTGCAATGACTTTTTTATGGACTTGATTACCATAGGTATGTTGATCAATATGTCGGTAATCGGTCACTTGAATCTGACACAAACGCGCCAAATCTTCCTGAGCGTTACTTCGACCTATGACGTCTTTAATTCGTTCGTCTGACATTGTTAAATTGGTGTGCTGATAGAAAAACGAACGAGTACCAATACCGCCTTCTGCGAATATTGACAGTGATGCATTTTTCCCATTGTTCCAACCGTTATCCCAAGCATCATTGGTTCCAACAGCACCATCACCACCAGCTGTGGTCTGAATGCTTCGTGTACCAACAACATGTAATGGTGCCTGCGGGTTTTTTGTTCCGATACCAACATTACCTGAAGGCATTAAAGCAATATGGTCATCTCCATCATTCGCTACTCCAATAGTCAGAACCGCCGCCTCATTAGAAGTGGAACTATTGTTATCCATATACGAAATGAAACCGTAATCACTTGTAGGATTCACGGCACTTTTAAACAAAATGGAACTCTGACCACCGGAATTTCCATGCTCAAGTACCAAGGTTCCTGTATTTATATTACTTGCTGTTCCTGTGGCTTCATAAATGTGTAATCGTCCACTGGGATTGGTCAATCCAATACCAACATTACCAGTAGGCATGAGTGCGATATGATCCTGAGCATCATTTTGGTTACCAATTGTTAACACACTTGACTCGCCTGCTCCACCAAGGGCAGCATCATCCTGGTATGCAATGAAAGCATAATCACTGCCTAAATTGTTCTTGCTTTTGAACACGATCGAACTTTGACCGCCTGTGTCTCCATGTTCCAATAAAATACTTCCTGCTGTTCCGCTTGGTCTGGTACCAGTAGGTTCATAAATGTGCAAACGACCATCTGGGAGATTTGGTGTTCCGATACCAATGTTTCCGTTGTTTCTGATTTTCAGCTTTGTGTCTCCTGTTAAATTCACCCAATGGCTAGAAATTTTAAAGGTATCGTCATCGGCATTGTCTACTCCCATTGTCCAACCTCTAACACCATCAATGACCATTGAAATGTAAGGATTCCCTGCATTCGCTCCATTCACTTTTGCCGTTATGATGGCATCTTGATTTGCAGCTGTAGAATCGTTCGAAACCATGATACCGTTTACACCAGGGTTTCCGCCACCGGTAGTTGACACCTGAAAACGTGCGGCAGGATTCTTTATACCGATCCCAACATTGCCGCTGGGCATGAGGGCAATATGATCATTAATATCATTTTGAGTACTGATTGTAAGCACATTGGCTTCACCACCGCTACCTAATGTTAGATCGTCTTGAAAAGCAATGTAGGCATAATCTGAACCTAGGTTGTTTTTACTTTTAAACACAATGGAACTTTGACCACCAACATCACCATGCTCTAGCACCAATGTACCCGCAGTACCAGTTGGAGCTGTACCTACAGCTTCGTAAAGGTGTAATTTTCCGGCCGGAGCGTTAATGCCCAAGCCCAAGTTTCCGGTACCATTTAAACGCATCACTTCTCGCGAAACGGAAGTGTTTGTTTCCCATGTACTAAATGCAATATCAGATGAGTTTCCAGCGCCTTTTGTACCTTCTTTTACAAGAATGTCCATACCAACAAATTGGTTCACCATTCCGCCGAAACGCACTTTTGAACCTCGGTTAGTGGCTGCGCTCTCATCAGCAGGTGCTTCAGCTGTTCCGATAACAGAACCTACACGAACATCGAGTGTTGTTTTAGGTTGTATTCTTCCAATACCTACGTTACCACTTGGCAGGAGGACAATGTGGTCATTCACTTCATTTTGTGTACTGATTGTGAGAATATTGGCCTCACCTGTTCCACCAATTAGAGCGTCGTCTTGAAAAGCGATGTAAGCATAATCTGAACCAACGTTGTTTTTACTTTTAAATACGATGGAACTTTGGCCGCCAACATCTCCGTGTTCCAACAAAATAGATCCTGAAGTGGCTGTAGCCTTTGTTCCTTTTTGTTCGTAAATGTGAAGTCTACCTTCAGGTTTTTGCGTACCAATTCCTACAAAACCGTCATTTCCGCCGGGCATCAACGAAATGTGATCTCCAGCATCTCCTGCCGAACCAATAGTAAGCAAACTTACTTTACCTGAACCGCCGGGAATATTGTCAATAAAAGAAAGGTAACCATAGTCGGTTCCAGCACCTGATTTACTTTTGAAAACAATCGAACTTTGACCACCAGAATTGCCATGCTCGAGCAAAAGCGAGCCTGAATTAGGTGTTGCGGCACTTCCTGTTTCTTCGTACAAATGCAACTTGGCCATTGGGGTTGTTGAAAGATTTACCCCGATATTACCATTGGCAGCATCTATGAATAATTTACTCGATCCTCCACCTGCAATGGAAAAACCGCTTCTAGTTCCCGATTTTTGGCTCAACGTCCATGAAGGACTTACATCTTTAAAATCTTTGTAAAAATGAAGCAATTCTTCTGATTGAGTCGCCGACTGCACTGCAATCGGTCCGTCAGGAATTTTAGCAAGTCCGTCTTCTTTCTGGTTCAAGTTTGCATCAATGAAATCTTTGAAGTTTTGTTCAGTCGGTGCTGCGTTTGACCTGAAATAGTTTTTTAACTGCGTGCGATCTTTTTTATCAATATTCATACTCCAATTTTTAAATCTCTTGCTTTATCTGCTACTCTATTCTTTTTCGATTACCCCGAAACGGTGAAATCCAATTCTATTTTCATATAATCGATTCCCGTAAAATCTTTGGCTTCATAGCCGTTTTCACTCACGATATCGATGGCATGTTGCTGTGCCGAGACCAGAATTACATCGGGTTTATCGGCCTGCACCACATTTTCTCCTTTGTTTAAGTATTTCGATTCTTTGAAGTCGACCCCGTTTTCACTTTGGAACAACTTCAATCCTGCCACATAATCAACGTAAGGCTGTTCGGCTAGGAAATTGACAATCATGTTGGCATAAATCTTTCCTCCTAGAACGATATCGGCACCTTCATCGTAGGCCCAAGGCGATAAATAACGCTTCAACGATTCGTTTAACTCGTTGGTGTAAAAGCCTGCATTGCTCGTGTCTTTGAACTTCACTGCAAATCGCGCTTTGACTTGAATAAACGATGCGTTTTTAACTTTCACATCGGCATAAGCTGGTTTGCGTTGATCAATAAAACGCTGAATGTGCCAAATGGAATCGGAAGGTACTTTCGGTTGAAAAGGATTGAAAGGCAATTTTCCGCAAATGTCGGGAACCACAATAATGTCCACATTTCCATAGCTTTCACTCCCAATTAAAAACTCACTCGGAACGCATTTTACCTTGTGAATTTCAGGAAAACGATCGAGTACCAATCGCTCATAATCCCACATGGTTACCGCCCTGTTTTTATGCCGCAAGCGCTCGCTGACCCGGTTATAAAAATAAATATCCTGCTCGGCCGGTTTTCCTTTCGATGAGGTATAAGGCTGCTCAATACTTTTGATTTCCGGAATAGGATCAACCGGCGATTTAATGCTTTCTGGAGCCAATAAGGTCAATAAATGTTCCTCGGCATTGTTATTATCCACAAAAACGGCTTGTGCTGATTGTGTGCGAATGCTTACCGTATCGGCAATGGCCATGCAATTGTTTTTCACACTGGCACGAATCCATGTTTGATCTGACCCCAAAAGTGTATTTCCGGTTGAGGCATCTGCGGGGATATTGATCACCATCAGCCCGGTGTCGATGAGTCCGTTGGTAGTGTCTTTGGTAAAACTGCCTTGTGGAAAGTCTTTCCATTGATTATTGCTCAGGTATTCCCACATGATTTTTGGCTGTTCAATATCCGGATCGGCACTTCCTTCCGCCATTTGGAAAAGCATGGAAATACTTTGCGGTGCATTCAACTCAGAAATACCTAGGTACAATTCGCCTTCGTCTGTATAATCAGGCAAGAGCAAATTCATGGCACTCACATCAGTAGTTTTTACCGGCAATTCTTTGTAGCCGAACGGATGTAAATGATACAATCGATGATCGGTACTATTGTTTTTCGTGTCAAACAAATCAAGGGTAAATGAAGCTGTATAGCCGGCAGTTAAGGTCTTTAACTTGGGCGTATACGGTGGACTGAGCACCAAGGATTTGTTCGGGTCTTTCGAATCGAGCAACAACTGTCGGGTTAACAATTGCGGATAATAGACATCTAGAAAACTCGGTGATTTTAGTTCCAAACGCCAGTAACGCTCGGCATCTTGAATTTCTTGTGGCGGTTCTTCATCCGGAATGCGTTGCTCGTAGATAAACGTCGGTACTTTTTCGGCAAGTTTTGCTTTTACATTCACAGTAGTCACCTTAGGTGTTTTTGCATCGGTTCCATCAAACAGACTCAATTCTTGTAAGGAAATGCCGGAATGTTTATCAACTAAACTCAGGTTGACTTTAAAATCCGAATTGGCTGTAATCAAAGTCGTTTCAGTCGTCAATACGGGTGTAAGTGCCGCCAGTGTTTTATAGTTGGCGTAATAATCTTTTAAGTTTGTCGGCGGATTCATCCATTCAAACTGCAGTGACAGTGTATCCAATTGTTTGGTACACAATTCGGGATGTGTGAGGTACAAACTATCTCCAATAGCCGGTTCCGTGCCAAAAGGTTCAAACGGTTTTTTGTAACTGAGGCTCGAAAAATCGTTTTGCAGGTTGAGTTTTTTGATTTCGTTCACCGTTATCGCAACCGTCATTTTACGCACGGTTAAATCTTTCAGTAATCCGTACGGAATGGTCTTGTTTTCTGGAACATGTTGGTTGTTCAACAACACACAAAGCAAGGGTAAATCAGATGAAATTACCGGCATTTGTTCCAACACAGCAGGCGCCGAAACAGGTAGTTCATTCGCTGAAAGTTCAAGCGTTACATCCAACCGAATGGATGGTTTGATTTGTCCCTGATACGGTGCTTGCTCACTAAAAACCAGACTTTTTGGTTTCACATTAATCCACGATTCTGAACTACTAAGGTAAAACGCAAAAGGTGCTGTGAGCAGTTTTAATTTTTTGAGAGTTGTTCCTTCTGAAAGATTATCAAAAATGACCGAAAGTGTGATGCTGCGAAGGCCTTCTTGGAGTAAAAATTGCGGTGACGCAACAGCCAAACCAATAAAAGCGGGAGAAATTTGTTCGTTCGGAACAAACGGAAGACGTTTACCGAATGTCTTGAATCGCACACTGCTTTCGCCTTCTTCGCCTGAAGCAGTAAAAGCGGTTTTACGCGCATCATTGATGGCATAAATATTCAAGTAATCCGTTTGTTGCGGCAATCCCGGAGTAAACCGTTCTTTTTCGCTTTGAGCCATTTCAAGGAGCGTGTATACAATAGTCCAGTCTACCGTGCGCTTTTTGCTAATGATGTAAGTCTCCAGGCACTTTTCAAAATGACCTTTCGACATAAACAACGAACTATTGACATACAAAAGCGCATCGGCCTCGTGCGAAGTATCTTTCCCGGTTAAATGTTCGTAGATCAATTCCAGGCGATCTGCGTCTACATCTTTGTCTTCGTACGGAGGTAAACTGTCGGTAGAATTCGGTGTACCCAACGCATACTCGAACATATTCAAAAAACCTTTTGTTGCATCGGCTTGATGAACGAGTTTTAGTGTTTGACAGCGGTTGGAGGTGATTTTAGCTTGGTATGCTTTTTCGAGTAAGGAATAGGCCGTTTGCCAATTTTCATCATCCGAATCTTTATTCAGTGAAACGATAAAATTAAAATCTTCCGTTTTGAGCATTAATTGCTCCTGAATATAAACAATGGCATCGTTGATTTTCTTATCGAGATCCGATTTCAATTGCGTTAAAACAACCGCTTTGTTTTTATAAAGTGGTAACGGATCCATCGGCTCGGGCTGACCAAGTGCCATTTGCAAAACGGCCATCAAACCGGCGTCGGGTTCGGTTTCATTTTCCTCCCGGATTTCTGCTAAGCCAGTAACCCGCTGATCGGTATATACGTTTCTGATTTCCGTTAATTGCGCACGATTGATCATCGTATCGGCATCCAGTTGGTACACCAATTCCTGCCCCAAACTATCACGTCCGGCAGAAAGCAACATTCCCTTTTCGAATAAAAAATCTTGCACATCATCTGCCAAATCGATGATCACATTCACCACATCGGGTACCGGTTTGCGTTCTGACAATCCCAATACTTTCCGATAAAAATAATCGAGGTGTCGCTTGGTCATGCCATTCATTTGTTGCTGAACGGTGCCCAACAATTGTAAGAATGTCACAAAAAGCGCCAAGTGAGGTCGGGCAAATTTTCGAATCATTTCCGGATTGTCGGCAAACTTTTCCGGATTTTCAACATAGGCCAACAGGTCTTTCAACCATTTTTCGCGCTGGTCTTTTTTCAACCCGTCATCGTCTAGTTGTTTATAGCTAGTATAGTCATCGATCAGAAAACCTTCCCATGTGCCGGCCAGCTGATTTCGTTGATCGAAAAACTGGAGTTTCTCCGAAAAATCTTGAGCAAAGCGGATAAAATCAGCCAATTGTCGTTCATCCACCAAAACCAGATCCGGATTTAATGCATTATTCAACCGCTGAGACTGACTTGTGCCGTCTCTGAACAGTAGTTCTTTCGGTTTTATACCACTTATCATGCTGTTGCCTCTTTATAAATTCGTTAACTGACTTTGAACTTGATATTGGTCGTTACAAAACTTCCTTGTCCGGAATAGCTTGGTGTTCCATCCGGAATGGGCGAACCACCGGATGCTACCGGAGTAGGATCTTGTGCAGGGCTTTGTACCTCGAATTTGGCTTTGAGCATGATTCCTTTCAGAATGATCTTTTTGCCACCACTTTTGGTTTTCTTCGATTGCTGATTTCCTGCCAGTTTTTCAATTTTGAGCGTTCCAACTCCCGGAGTAACGTATTGTGGTGTTGTGTAGGCACATCCCGGAACAGATAATTGTCCTTCATCGCCAACCACACAGATTTTCTTGCCCCCCAAAGTCGTTTTTCCGGTTGCTTTCATTATTCCGGGTTGCACTACGACTACGGCTGCACCAAATGCAGGAATGAACTGTACTTTGTCGCCTTCTTGAATAATAAAATCGTTCATAATCGTTGGTTACTTTTCTCGTTAAATGGAAGCTTCGTTGAGGTAGAACGGATACACCAAATTGTAGCGCGTATTGGTGGTTCGAATCATGTAATCGATTGAAATCATCACCAACCCGTCGGTGGTATCGCTCACGGAAACATCCACGTTCTGCACTTCAACCCGCGATTCGTTATTGAGAATGGAATCTTCGATCATGCGCTGAATGCCATTGACCATTCCTTGGTCGGATTCTTCAAACATAAAGCGATTGAGATCACTTCCGTAAGCCGAAAACAACGAGCGTTCACCCAACGTAGTGGAGAGCAGAATGGTCAAACTTTGCAAAATATCCTGCTCATCAGAAACCATCTCTACTTCTGCCCCATTGGCGAAAAATGCCGGTGGAAATCCCCAGCCCTTTCCTAAAAACGCATCTTTTTTGTCCATAACGCTATCGTGTTACCCTCGTTCAACTTCTCATTAATTTTCGGTTTGCACCACTTCCGCATCTTCTTGTTCGGAAATGATTTGACCGTTTGATCGAGGACTGGTACTCAATTGTTCTTGCGCTTGGGCATGAATTTTACCGATCAATTCGTAGACTTGCAAGTAAGGCAGATGCCCCAATGCTTCTATGATTTTATTGACTTCAGCTACTGATAATTGTAATTTCAATTCGTTCATACTTCCAATTTTTACTTGTTTTATTAAATCACTTCTACTTGTTTTCCGGAGATTTCCACTTTTTTACCAGCGGTTATCTTCACATCTCCTTTACTGGCGTTCAGCACAAAATCTTTGCTGCTGTCTATTTTCACACCGTCTTTGCTCAACAGGATCTTGTTTTTGTTGGCATCGGTGAGTTCCATCGTTTTTTTGTCGTCGTCGATCACAATACTTTGCTTACCCGGCGTAAGTAAAGTCATGATCTTTTTCTCGTCGTCGAAAGTGATTTTTAAGCCCTTTTTGCTGGTAAATCCTTTCAACGGATTTTTATCGGCCGGTTTGATTGAAGGTGCATTTACCGAACTATAGAGCGACCCCAAAATCACCGGTTGTCGCGGATCGTCGTTGAAAAATCCCAAGATGACCTCATCGCCCGTTTCAGGGAAGAAAAAAGCTCCGTGTTCTTTGCCGGCATCCATTGAACCTAGGCGTGCCCAAACAATATTCGTTTTACTTTCAATGGATGGAATGCGCACTTTCACCCGGAATTCTTTTTCCGGATCGGCTTCAAATTTTTCTACAATTCCTATTTGCAAGCCGTTCACTCCGGGCAATAAGCCAGCGGCAGGTGTTTCGTTCACTTTATACAAGCTACTGAATCGCTCGGCGGAAATACCGAATTGGATGTCGGTATACCAACCTTCGCCCGTCACTTCATGATGAATGCCTGTGATGATTGTTTTACCTGAAAACAGCTTCGACATGCCTTCCAAAGCAATCACATCACCGACCAGTAATTCGGCCGTTCCGGGAATGCGCATGCTTCCTTTGAGAATGGAAAGTCTGTTTTTGAGCATTGTTGCATCTGCCCAAGCTTGCGCTTCACCCGTACTGAGAGATGCACCGCCAATCAGTAATTCTTCGCTGTTGCCCATTGCGGTATTGACAGACGAAGCATTGAGTCCAGATTGGCTCAATTTAAATGCCTTGGCCGAAACCGGAGCACTTAATTTTTGTGTTTTGATATCGTAAGCACTGCTTTTGATGGCACTGCGTTGGTTGCGTGTATCTGATTCAATATCGAAGCGGTAAATTTCATCGATACCGAATTTGAATGTTTTTTTAGCAGCTCCACTCAAAACGGGAACTGTTGCCGAAATTATCCCGTCAGCTGACGTTACCAGCATTCCATTGGCTTCGGCTCTGCACAATAAAAAATCCCAATCAGAAGCATGGTATTGCACCAAGCGCTTATGGGTAACTTTTGTGGCATCCACCACTCCTTTTTTCAGTTTTGCGGTTGTGATCAATTTTCCGATGACATCCGTATCTTTCATTTCTTCGAAAACCGCACTCTTGCGAGCTGCGGTCATTTTCACTGCGGCATCGCTCAGTTCTATCTGCAACAAACAAGCCTCAGCTGTCATGCGCAAACTTTGACCAAGCACAACGCCTTTAAAGACTGTTTGAGCTTTTTCGTTTTTTCCTTCGTAGCGCAGTTTGATCTCAATTTCTTTACCTGCCTCAAAGAAGTTGCTATCGCTGAGCGGAAATTCCTTCTTTTCGGGTTTTCCATCCACGTAAATCAATTCGGCAACAGGAACACGATTGCATTCGCGCAAAATATCAATGGAAATGATATCAAACTCGGGTTTGATCAATTTACCACTTTTCAATACGCTCACTGTTACTACGCCCATTGTTGAAGATTATTGAAGTATTGGTGGAAAAAACAATTCGGTACCGGCCGGAAGATCACGGAATTTATTGAGCTTATTCGCCTTGGCAACTTGGATATAATAGTTGGGCGAGCCGTAAATTTCTTCACACATCAACGGTAAGGTATCGTGCGCTTGTACAACGCGCCAATGCGTTAAATCGGGTGAGTTTTTGTTCTCTTTTTTAAGGCGTTGTTTGTTGTCGATGTCGCTGACAAAAACGGTATTCAACTCCGCTCTGAGCGGAATTCCACTATTATCGAAAACCGTATAGTTGACAGTCACACTTTTAAGGCGACACTTAAAATTCAATTTCCCCCATGCCACGATGAGGAATTTCGGTTCGTGAATTTTCCCGTCCATGTGGGACGTTTTTTGCAAAAAGTCTTCCACCTTTTTGTAGACGTCCATCTTGCCCCCCAACAGATTGGTAATTCCGTAGGTTGAAACCCCTGTACCATCGATGATGAGCTTCAAAGACAAGTCGGAAGGTTTGCTCATAGCATACTTCGCTTCGCGCCCGCTACTATTCACCGCTTGTGTTTTTTGGAACACATTTTCATACGATTGCGAATACGTTTCGGGGTTAAACATTACTTCAAACGTTTCTCCCGGAGCTCCGCTGCGCGCTCTATCGGTGAAGACCTGAATCTTCAGTTTTTCGAGTTTAAATAAATTCAATAATCCCACAATCAGCGTTTATTGGTTCGTCGAATAATCTTTAATACTTGCTCCACGCATTCCTGCACAATTTTGTCTTTGTCAACAGACGATTGTTCCCCCGATTCGCCTTTCGACCCGTTGGTGATCACCGCTTTCACAATCATTTCTCTTATTTCAACAGCCATCTTCTTACAATTTAATTGCCTGATAGCGCGTGTACGCCAATTCGAGTTTGTCGATTGCTACACTGTTGGACCCAGCATCCAAATCGGAAGTAGACCATTTTACCGGATACGCTTTTGTGAAAAACCAACCGGCCATGGGGATACTGTCTTCATTGAACAGTGTGACCAATACGTTGGAAGGAGCAAATTTGAATAACGAAAAAGCCACGTTGAACTCAATATTCAAGGGCGATCCCACAATCAATCCGCGTTCCAGCACAAGGTTGTTGTAACTTATTTTTTTCGGAACTCGATGCGAATACAAATTCTCTCCCCCTTCCTGAATGGTATCGAGGCTAATTTCGGCGCCCAAACCAGACACTTTTTGAAATCGAATATCGATCGGATTGGGGATAATACCACCCGCAAAAAAGAATACACCAAAGCGGTGCACCAATGGCGGATCCATGTTCAATATATTGGTCAATGACATAATTCTAGTAGTATTCAATCGTTAAATCCTGAGCAACTACCTGCAATTGCTCAATCGCTACATCATTACTGCCGGCATTAAAGGAAGGCGCTTCCAATTTCAGCGGAAATGCTTTTCTTACTTTCCAGCGCACAAGAGCTATTCCCTGAGGATCACACAAATCGATGAATAAATCTTTCTTGGATTTATCGTTCATCCAGCCGTACAATTCTTTGTGCTTCGACAACACACCACGTTTGAAAGTGATGGAAACTTCTTTGGGTTGCGCACGAATAATGTTCATGCCGTTGAGGTACGAAAAACCGTCTTTATAGATTACTTTTTCGTATTCAATATTCAACCCCGAAACTTCTGAAAAGGCCATTACATCTGTACCTACCGTTACTTTATAATTGTAAACTGGAAGCGGATATGCTGTTGCCTGCTGTTTTTTGTCAAGTGCCATGTGTTGCTCCTCTGATTAGCCTAAAATCGGTTTCAACCGAAACAAATCGGAAAGACGCAGGACGCGCTAACGTTATTTGTCAACGCGTCCCGGCAATCCGTAGTTGTGTCGTTTTTATCCTTCGCTCATTTCCATGCGTGTTGCCATTAATTCCATGGTTTCAATCGCCACCTCATTGGTGTTTGCGTTAAAACTCGGAGCAGACAACTTAACAGGAAACGCATCGATCACTTTCCAGCGAATCACAGACTCTCCTTTTTCATCACATAAATGAACGGTAATGTCTTTCTTTTCAATGCGATTGAGTTCTGTGCTTTGAATCCAGTTATACAACACCGGAATACTTTTCGCAACCACCAATCCTTTTTTCATCGTAATGGTGAGCGGTTTCGGGTTTCCGGGCATGTACATTCTATTCGGTCCGGCGATTCCAGAGGCAACCTGACTTTCTTTATACGTAATCGCTTCTAAAGAGATTTCCAAGCCCGATATTTCTGAGAAAGCTACGGTGTCTGAGCCAATATCGACTCTGTAATTATATACCGGTAACGGATAATCCGTTTTGATCTGGTCTTTTGCAATTGCCATAATGCTAGTTATTTATCGTTTAAAAATGAGTTAATTAGGCTTCCTGAAGTTTATGCGAGAAACGCAGGATAATGAATTCGGCCGGACGCACAGCTGCAATTCCGATCTCGATAATCATTCGTCCTTCCAAGATATCTTGTGCAGTCATTGTTTTACCAAGTCCTACATGCACAAAATAAGCGGCTTCTGGTTTGGAACCTGCCAATGCACCTTGTTGCCATAAACCGTATAAGTAACTATCCAACATGCCTTTTACTTTCAACCAAGTAGAAGCATCATTGGGTTCGAAAACGGCAAAAGAAGACGCTTTTTTACATGATTCTTCAACCATATTAAACAAACGACGAACTGGAACATAACGCCACTCATTGTCGTTTCCGGCTAACGTACGCGCGCCCCAAATCAAGGTGCCTTTGCCCACAAATGAGCGAATGGCATTGATTGATTTACCGCTGTTTGCATCAACGTTTAAATCTTCTTGCTCTTTTGCAGAAATTTTAATCATTGGGTTCACCACACTGTTAATGGATACGTTTGCCGGAGCTTTCCACACGCCTCTTGTACGGTCAACAGTAGCATAAACTCCAGCTACTGCAGGCGAAGGAGGCAACACAATACGCATTTTGCCCAATTCCGTTTTAATTGCATTGTACAACGTTGTATTGGAATTGCGAATATCATCTAACGTTTGAGTAGAAGAACCGCCAGCTGCACTTGTTGTTGCCAAAGCTGTTTCTGCCAAGGCTGCTTGTTTTTTGGTATCATCCAAAATGGAAATGGTAAACCCTGAAGTAGCAGCATCTGCCCAAGCTGCCCAAGCATCACCGATTGCTTTTCCTGAATTATCGCCTGTAGCGGCAGGAACATTGATGGTGAGTTTATTGGATGTGCTTTTTACAAATGTGACAGGAGTGGTTTTAGTACCTACTACCACTTCAACTGTTGGAGTAGCATCGGTATTACTCGTGAAACCAACTTTCATCACATCGTTTTGGAATGCATAGGTTTTTATGGCCGCGGCCGATTGACCTTTTACAATAACCGATTTTTCTGAATATTGATAAACGATAGAGGTTTGTAAAAACGGATAATAAGCAGCTCCGTATTTCAGGTTATTGTTGACAAGACTGCGCAATTTATCGATTCCGTCGGTGGTATTTGTTACGTCGAAAATGCAAAAACGATCTTTCAACTTTTCGCATTGATTCAAGGCCAGCTGACACAGATCGTAATAATTTTGGTTACTCAATGTGGTAGCTTCCGACAACAAGATCAAAGTCGGTTCATCTTCTTTTTCCAAAGCGGTAAGTCCGTTAACGAAATCGGCTTTATCTTTTACTTTGTATGCACCTAAACTCACTATATAGCAAGTACCACCTCCGTTTTTGAAGTAGTGATCGAGTGCATAATATAAGCGATGTTGCTGATCTGCAGCATCTTTTTCAACTGTCACCGCACCTGTTGTGGAATTGACAGTTGCATTAAAAGTCAAATCATTTTGATCTCCGAAATAGGACTTGTAATCCAACAACGTGCTAACGCGTGTCGGAACCAACGTTAAGTCTTCACCGTCTGGGCCAATCGCCTTTTCAGTATAGCCTAAAAAGGCCGGAATTGCCGTAGATACCTCCGCTACGGAAGGTGGCAGCGTGGGAATCTCTTCGATGTACACATCCGGAGTTTTGTAAGTCGCCATAAGTTTTAAATTAAATTGTTTGTATTAAAGGTTACTGTTATTGCCATTGTTTTCGTTATTCAAGTGAATTGGTTCTTTGATAATTATTTCTTCTACTTGGTAGTAATCTTGTTCTGATAAATCATCGTGGAATACCAACAAGTTTACTTTGTATACTACAGAAGGGTGGTAATTGGTGCGCAAGGCATTCCACAACTCATTTTGCTGATTAATTGGCAACGTAATGAGTTCCATGCGTAAGCGTTCTATTTCCGGGTTAAGCGTAGGTGTATTTTCGTGATCGAATACAGGTGTATTCTGAAAACATTTGATGATGAGCGATAAAAATTTGAGCGATTGTTCGTAATTGCTGAATTTAGAAACGAACAAAATGAGCATGTTGATGCGAATGGAAGGATTGATATCCGTGCGTTTACCGTTGCGGAGCGATCCTTCATAACGATCGTTCATCCTCAAAATTTTCTCTTCTTCTATGTTAACCAGAATAGGGGTTACTTTATTCACCGGAATCACTAACGGATCGATCTTTTCACCTTCCAAAAATGCGACGTATTCCTGAAAACCGTTTCCACCGCCATTGTTTTCAATGTAACTATTAAAGAAACTATTTAGCTTGTTTTTAATAAGAACGAATACTTCGTCAAACATATCAATAGTGGTGTTAAAAGATCGGCTAACCGACCGTTGTTATTCAATGAAAGTGATGAGTCAAACTAAACTCGGTATTGTAACTGCAAAAGCAATCAACGAATTGCTAAAGCAAAACGTGCATCGGTATATAATTATAAAAAAAGACGGATTAACGAGTGTTTTTTGTTCATAGTGAATAATGTTAATGAGCGGTGCTCCTTCGGTTAAAAAGTAGCTGAACAAAAATAGAAATTGATTTGATATGGCAAACGTATTCTGTGTGAATATTTAATTAAATCACAAGAAATACGTTTTTCCTAGCTGAAAAAACACAAAAACAATTATTAATCAACAGTTTACCATTTTAACCAATCGACTAATAAAACAGTGTCTTTTTTTTCGGTAACAACCCAGTATGCTTTATCAGGCGAAATGGAAGCAGACACCACCATGTTTCGAAAATCTTCTTTCGGATCTACTGCAGATTCACGTATCAAAATAAATCTAGCCTCGAGATGAGATGCAGCAAAACGTCCGTCCCACACCTCTTTTCCGCACAAAAACGGCAATTTACTTTTTCTGATTTGGGTTAAATACGGTTGAATCGCTTTGGAATCATCGGCAGTAGTAGATCCGGATGATGTGTGATTGGATTCCACCGATTTTTCATGTTGTTTGCTTTCTTCTTCAGAAATAGATCGCAAACGAATAAACGCAAAATCATCGTGAAGCAGGTGTTCTTCGAAGTGGTCGATCTTAATTTCATAATACGAATCGTGGTACTGAAACGTACCGGTTTCGCCTTCCCCCATCGATTCATCGAAAAAATAACCACTTATTCCATTGATCTCACCCTGCACTGAAATGGTGCATGCTCCGCCTGTAATATCACTTACACTCAGCGTTACTTCGCCTTCATCACCCGGAATCACCAAACTTCCGCGTTGGGTGATTTTAAGCAAAGCGTCTTCTTGAATTTCTAAACCGCTTTTGGAACAAGAAGTAACGAAAACAGCAACGAAAAGAATGATGAAAGCAGTGAAACGGAAATGCATGGTTTACTTGTATTGATTGAGGTGCAATATAATAAAAACCAAGTTCTTGACTACTTCTTAGCTGAAAACAACTTTCGTTTGTAAGCGATATACGTTGCTATTCCGATTAGAATAAACACCCATAGTTTGGAAAGAAACAAGACTAATTCTACGATGATTTCCCAGCCAAATGCCAACGAATCTGAAAAACGACTCCCGATACCCGGTTCGTATTCAGCTATTTCTTTCGCACTTGCTATCATTTCGCGTTTCACGCCTTGACGCTGATAAATTTCCAATTGTATAGTACTGTAAGCTATCTGATCTTCGAGTTTAAGCGCTTCGATGATGGCGTTGTCGGAAGCTTCGTCTTGTTGGTTTTGCAATTCGGCAGCAGCAGTTGGGTCAACGGTTTTGTTTGTTCCTTTGAAGGTATTAGCCAAGCGTTGTTCACTTTTGGCAGCACGACGTTGGGTCAATTGTTTTTCCAATATGCTCAATGCCACATCTTTGGCCTCAATCACGCGATAATCCAAGTAATCAATGTTTTGTGCGATTTCTTTTAAGGTGCTGTCGAGTTGTTTATTCGGAACCCGCAATGTGAGCGTGTTGGTAATGGTGTATCTGGTTATTTCGACGGTAGAATCAGCCGTTACAGCGCGGTGATCCACCTCGTTAATCGTGCTTTTCAAATCGGTGAAAGCTACAAAACCCTTGTGTTGCCGCACCGTTTCTTCAATAGCGTAAGTTGCGTCAATCACGCTTTTTGCCTTGAATTTCAACTTCGCCGTTCGGATAAATCGTCGGGAAGTATCTGCTCCGGTTTCTACAGCCGCCGATGAGGGAACGTACATGCTAGTTTCACCTTTTGCTTTCTGAGGAGAAGACTCTAACGAGCTGTTTATCTCCATGTAAGGGATCTCTTCTTTCGGTAGTGCCGGAGATTTGCTTTCGTTTGATTGAGCACAAGCGGTCATTAATAAGACGGCTACTCCAAGGGTGATGGTTTGACGTTTCATATTATCGTTATTTGTTGGGTAATACAGCGCTAACGTGAAAAAGAACAGTGCCCGTTGGAAAAGTAGTGAACTATTAACATTCTTTTGCATAAAGCAAGGATTAGCCTTCCATTATTCCTTGAAATTAAATCGATCATTCTACTTATGAATGCTCTTTAACTAACGATGAATGATCGATTTAATGAATTAAGCACAGATTGCACGTTCCATTAGACCTCAATAAGTTAGGTCGAATTATACCAATTTGAACTATCATGTTCATTCATTGTTGTATTTTTAATGACGATAGAATAAATTTTAGTTAAAAAACTACTCATGAAACGTTTGCTTACAGCATCGTTGTTTCTTTCTCTAGGAGGTGGAGCAGCAATTGCACAAATCACGGTGAATCCTGTAAAAGAAGTCACTACAACCAATTCCTTAGGACAAACTGTTACTACTTCTACAGCTTCTTCCTTTATGATTACTCTGCCCATGTCACAATGGGAAGATGCAGATCTGAATGAGGAAAAAGAAGAGAAGGAAATTCGAAATAATTTTGAGCGTGAGGCTTATCTCAATAGTCTAACAAACAATGAAGCCGATCCAGTAGTTCAAACAAACGAAGGTTCACGCATTAGCAGAGCTCCAATTGTGAATTTTGCCGGACAAACAGGTTCTGGTTACCCGCCTGATCCATCAGGTGCTGCAGGTCCCAACCATTATGTACAAGCCGTCAATACAACGTACCGCGTTTTCGACAAAACGGGAAATGCGCTTACTACAACCAAGAACTTAAGCACCTTGTGGCCTGGAAGCTCCAATACAGGAGATCCG
>Ga0302296_1001153_pt1 | contig 19696 bp, 17 predicted proteins | sample III_Fen_N3_1_FD_194546 | JGI IMG/M metagenome (GOLD analysis project Ga0302296, IMG submission 194546) | Peat permafrost microbial communities from Stordalen Mire near Abisko, Sweden - III_Fen_N3_1 | ecosystem: Environmental > Terrestrial > Soil > Wetlands > Permafrost | place: Sweden: Abisko...
GTGAATTATACAGCCGGATTATCGGTTATCCGCACCTCGCCCGACCACGGCACTGCTTACGATATTGCCGGACAAAACCTGGCTTCGGAGGAATCGTTCCGTCAGGCACTGTATCTGGCTTACGACATTTACCAAAACCGACTTTGGAACGAAGAAATTGCAGCCAATCCGCTGAAAACTGAACCAATCCGCTCCGACCGTCACGAAAGAGGTGCCCGGGTGGAATAGAACTTCGACTATTGCTGTAAACTGTAAAATAAGAAATATTTAAAAGGCTGACCGTTTTGCGGGCAGCTTTTTTTTGTTTTCAGTAAGAGGTTAGTTAACCTAAATATGTTGTAAAACATAATATTAAATTTCACATATATATTTTTTTGGTTTAACTTTGCGTCGTTTGTTATACTTTAGTCTTTAGGTCTTTAACCTGGCTTAATTATCTATGAATTGTTCTCGTACTGCATATCAAACGGTAATTTCCACTTTCGGAATACGCATACCATTTCCTGTTTCTCCTGCCGTTAGGAGCAACTACGCCCATCCACTCATCTTAGACAGGTCACCCCGTTCCCGCACATGAACCATTCAGACGGCGGAGGACGGGGAAACATCTTTATCTGAGTCTGAAAAATAGCGGACGAAGGGAAAGTCCGTTATCTGTTCCCAGTTTTACAAAAAAAAAGTGTTTTTAAAAATGGATAATATACACACTCAAAGTATTCCTCAAATGGTACTCGACCAAGTGAGAATGAAATTAGAAGAAGCAATTGGACTTGTCAAACCCTATTCGGTGGTTCTTACAGCCGACGAACGCGCATCGGTTCTTAAAGTAGGAGATAAAAAATTCACTTGCGTAAATAAGGCATTTGCATATACAAAAACAAACCCTGAGTTTGTTCCTTCTTATTTAAATGTTGCTGATTTTGATATAGATATGAAGGATGCTGATGGTCATCCGGAGATAGTTGCGTTGATAAATCAGCTATTCAACTATTTCGATGATACGAAACTGGCTGCACGCAGTGAAGCTTATTCGGCATCGTTGTATTATTATGGCAACGTACAGCAAGCAGCTTCGGTTAACTTGCCAGGTGCAAAGGCCATCTACGACGATTTGAAACAGTATTTCCAGGGTAGAGGCAGTAAGTCTGCAGAAGGAAAATAAAAGCCAAATTTCAGAACATATTCTGAACCCTATGAAAATAGAGCCGTGAGACATGTATCTCCGGCTCTATCTCTTTTGGGGAAGATCAGCGCATTAATAGCCGTCGTCCACTCCGTCGGAGCCGAGCTCGCCTCTTCGAGAGCAGTCGTCCACTCTTTCGGAGCAGTCGTCCACTCTTTCGGAGCAGTCGTCCACTCCAACGGAGCCGTCATCCACTCCTTCGGAGTAGTTGTCCACTCCAGCGGAGCAGAGCTCGGCTCCTAAGTAGTGGTTGTCGCCTCCCGAAGAGTCGATTTCGTCAAAACCTTAAGTGCCTGAAAGTAAATTGTGGATAACTTGGTTACAATTAGTGAGGTTAGGTGTGTTAAGTGTAAAAATAAAGGGGTATATTTGCGGGGAGAAAAATTTAAAATAAACGACATGGAGTTTAAAACAATAGTAACAGGGATTAAAGCTGCAATAAGTAAAGCATTAGACTTTATAAAAGAGAATTCTTTCGTTTTAGTAATTCTCGCGATATTTATTTTATTTCATCCTTTTTTTGAAAAGGCCGCTTCAACTCTTATCGTTCATACATTCCTTTGTCAACTTCAAAAATCACTTCTTAGTGATGTAGTATTGTTTCTGTTGAGTCTTGTTGTAATAATAAGATGCATATTGTTGCGCAGAAAGAATTATTATCTATCTTCAAAAAGCGTACTCCTCTCACTCCTCTCATTCTTTGTAATTGTTTATTATCGTGTTTCCAATCTTACATGGGACTTTCAGCCTACATATTTGTTTGAAAGTGTCAAATATGTCGATGTTATAATTCTGTATTTTCTTTCAAATCTTGTCATCTCATTTTGCTATAGGAAAAAAGTGTATTCATGTACTTCAGATGATGGTTTCTGTTTTGATAATCCAATTGAGAACCTAGCTGATGACACTTTGAACAGAAAATGCTTTGCCGAAAATCTCGCAAAAAAAATTGTGAATACTTCAAGCACAAAATCTTCTTTTGCTATTGGCATAACCTCAGAATGGGGTAATGGAAAAACGTCATTTTTGAATCTGATTAAATCATATTTGCCGAATGAAAACAGAGTTATTATACAATTTAATCCATGGTTGAACAATGATGAGACATCTGTTATAATGTCATTCTTCGACGAATTGAGTAATAAGTTGAGAAAATACAATAAGGAACTGTCCGATGATATTTTAAAATATGCAGAGATATTAAGCAGTATAGACAATAATGGATTTACCGTCGCAAATAAAATCTCAGAAATAATCTTCAATCAGAAAAATGATTTGCTGAGCCAATTCATTAGGATTAATAATGCAATTAATTCTGCCGGAATCCAAATAGTTATTTTTGTTGATGATTTAGACCGACTCTATGAAAAGGAAGTTGTTGAGATTTTAAGGTTGATTCGAAATAGTGCGAACTTTTCAAATAGTGTGTTTGTAGTAGCCTACGATAGAAGTTATGTGATTACAGCAATTAAAAAGGCGAATGAACATAAGCCAAATAGATTTTTAGAGAAAATATTTCAACTTGAATTTACCTTACCTGTATATGAGAATAAGTTAGTTGTAGATTATTTGAGAAAACAGATTCGATTACATCTAACCAACTCTGATCAAGCTGAGTTTGATGAACTTTTAGAAGAAAAATTCACTATGTTTGATGTAAATATCTTTAAATATGATTTAATTAAGAATCTTCGAGATGTGAACCGTTTGGTAAATTCATTTCTAGTGTCTTATGAGCATCTTAAGGGTGAGATTATGCTATTAGATTTATTGAATTTAGAAATGCTTCGAATAAAATATCTTGGTGTTTATAACCTGTTTGCAAATGATTACAATTCGTTCTTGACTACAAAGGAAGCATTAAACGGAGATGGGAAAGGTCAATCTATGTTATTAGCGGAAGTTAAGAAGGGAAAAGATGACATCAAGGAGAAATCAATACTAACTAGACATTATGACAATAATAACGGTTTATACGATATGTATTTTAATTTGACTGGAAACAAATCAATTTTAGAAGACTACCTTGAAACTCACTTTGCTGAAGTTGGTATAAACGAAACTGACATTGAAGATGTATTGATTTATGTCTTTGCAGTCTTTCCTTCCTTCAGTATTCATACACAAAAACAGACGAGTCATCTATCTATAAGAAATCCAGTAAGCATTGGAAGATATTTCTTCAATACACTTTTGAATTCAAACTTATCTGAAGTTGACTTCTCAAATTCTAGATTAAGTTCTTACGGGGAATTTATTGGGAAAATCAAAGAATGGGTTGATAATGGTTTAATGTATGATGTCGCTCTTCGGTTGGAACGAATAAACTTTTATTCCAATAAAGATGATTTTGAAAAAGTTGTTAGAGCTATATTTTATTTTGCAGCACTAGAACGACCTCATGAAAAAGGATATGTAGGATTTGATGGGAGTAACCTGTACAACAAGATTTCTGCAATAAATACACTCTCATTGTATCAAAATAAGCAAGATTTAAAACGCTTTATTATGGATGTTTTTAAAAGCCAAGAACCTCCTTACGATTTTAGTTCTGCATTTATACATCATGTAATGGAAAAAACATCAAATATCCATAGTTGGGGATTCATCTTGAGCATTGAGGAACTTGTTGATTTAAAATGTTGGCAATTTAAACAGTACTCTAGCATTACGATGACTTTTGATAAAAATACAATCTTCTTATATGATGCATGCAAGTATAAGTTATGGGAGAATAAGACTGGTTCTGATTCTTATACTCAAGTAAAATATTTACCTGACAATGCAAAAGCTATATTTATAGAATGTGCTGAGCGGTTGATAGAAAGCTTCATCAAGAATATTATTGCAAAGTCTAGAAGTTTTTCAATGGATGATGAACCATTAAGTTTCACTATAAATAATATAGCTAAGGAGGTCTGGGGAGATTGGAGCAAATTTGAAGAATTTATTGGTAGTTTTGATGATGAAAAGGTGAAAGGTTTGTATGAATTCAAACGGCTTTATGAGAAGACTAAAGCAGATGACTACAAATATGTTGAATTTGAGTTCAACGACATTGATTTGACTGATGCAATATTATTCCCAAATTAAAAAAATCTCGTATTCAACAGATATCCCCTTTTTAAAGGGGGCGAGCGTAGCGGAGGGGTTTGTATTATTTAAAACAAAAAACCTTCCCCCGCCAGCTGGCGGAGGAGGGGTTTAATAAAAACAAACAGAGGAACAAACCTTTCGGTTTATTCCTCTGTTCTTGTATCGTATAAAATTCTATTGCCAAACAGCAACTCCCGCAATATCCAACTCTTTTGAACCGAGAATAATTTTTGCATTAGCTGGAATATTGATATTTACCTTGGTCGAAGAATAATTTATCGCTACCCAGAAACCATCGCGCCAATTCACCATTACACCTTCGGGTTGTTCGTTTGTTGTAATGCCAGCGGCTTCAAAAGTCTTTTTTAAAATTTCTTTTTCCAGTTTGCCGTTTTCAGTATCTGTACCAATGTATGTTACACTTCCTTTTCCAACGCGTCGATGAACCACCGATGCTTTTCCGGCATAAAACTGATCGGCATACGTGGCCCATGTCTCGGTTCCTGAGAAGGGAACCAGAATATCGCCCCAATTATTCCATGTGTATTTTCCTCCGTCGAAACTAACGTTGGCCTTGGTGTCTGCATCCATTTCGTCGAACATGGTCACTTTGGCGCCAATCAATTCGGCAATGGCATCAGCCCAGGGTGCTTCAAAGAAATGACTGTTGCGGTCTTTCAACCCGGTGCGGCAGGTCAATACCAACTGCCCGCCATTTTCAACGTATTTCCGCCATTTGGCCACTAAGTTTTTATCGACCAGTTGGTATGCCGGAGCCACCACTACCGGATAGGCCGACAAATCCTTATCTTCGCCAATAATATCCACCGGAATGCAAAGCGATTTTAAGGCAGCATAATATCTGATGATATGATCCATTTCGTTCCACTGGTAAGTTTGAGGCAACACTTCGGTATCCCAAATGTTATCGGGGTTGAAAAGTACGGCGGTTTTACGCGCTGCGTACTCGGCAGGCACGGTTGCATTGGGTTTGTAAAGCTTCCTCAAATCGCGGATTTCTTTCATAAACCGGCTGTATTCCTGTCCTCCGAAAAGTTCGGTCACGCCATCGGTTCCCACCATTCCGTAGTGGAATTGCTCGCTACCGGCCAGCGGTTGACGAAAACGATACGAACAAATGAAATCAAGTCCGCCGGCAAATGCGTTCCAGAGCCAGGCGCGGATCACGCCGGGGTAGGGAAGTGGGTTGTATTTTCCCCAGTTTACCTGTCCGGGTTGAAGTTCCATCACGCCGGTAATGCCTTTGAGCGGACGGAAGAAATCATTGGCCCACGAAATGCGCCACGGATCGCCCATTCGGAATCCCTGATCGCCCAGTCCCTTGCTGTATCCGGCGGCCGGGTACATGGTGTACGAAATGAAATCCAGATCCTTGCTCCGCCAGGGATCGACATCGGTGTGTATGTGCATGAAGTTGGTGGTCACAAATTGCGATTTAGATACATTTTCGCGAATCGTGTTGTATTGCGAAGAGATAAACGCAGCACATTCGTCAGCAAAAAACCGCTTGTAATCAACCAGTGAAGTAGTACTTGCCGGACCGCTATTCAGTCGGGCTTTGTTGGGAATGTCTATCTGGCTGAAATCGGAATACACGCCCGACCAAAAAGTGGTTCCCCAGGCGGTGTTCAGGTTGTCGATGATTTTGTATTTGTTTTTGAGCCAATTGCGGAAATTCACCTGAGCGGCCGGACTGTAATCATAAGCTCCGTAGTGCGAGGGTTCGTTGTCGATTTGCCAGCCCCAGATTCTTTTGTCAGTGCTGTAATGTTTTGCCAAAGCAGAAACCATTTTGGTAATCATTTCGCGGTACTTCGGACTGGAAAACGACCCGTGGGTGCGTGTGCCGTGATCGGCAGTTTGTCCGCTTTGCAACTCAATCAGAATTTCGGGATATTTGCGGGTTAACCACACGGGAGGGGTTGCCGAGGAGGTACACATGATTACTTTCAGGTTGTGTTTGGCAGCCAGTTCCACGGCTTTGTCCAACCATTTGAAGTCAAATTGTCCTTCGCTGGGTTCAATCTGTGCCCAGGCAAATTCGGCCATGTGTGTAAATTCAAAGCCCATGTCGGCCATTTTTTTGAAGTCGCGGTCCCACTGGTCGGGATTCCAGGCTTCGGGATAGTAATATACTCCGGTTTCAATCATCTTTTCGGGTTTGAAAAACCCCTGAGCTTTGACGATGGAAGCAAATACCAAAACAAAGCTAATAAGAAGTGCTTTTTTCATAAATATAAGTATTGAAAAGAATTAATTTATCGTGTTGCAAAACTAATTATAAAAGTTGATAGTTTGTAGATTGGCAAAATAATTCCCATCGAAAATTTACTAAAAGGAAAAGTAACTTTCAGGATTTTATTTTCAATAAAAATCAGTACTTTTGCACGTAGAAAATTAAATATCAAAACATCATGGAAAATCAGGAAAACCAGTTAAACATTGAGCTTTCGGCCGAAATTGCTGAAGGAACGTATTCAAATCTTGCCATTATTTCTCATTCAACTTCGGAGTTTGTGATTGATTTTGTTCGTATCATGCCCGGTACTCCAAAAGCCAACGTAAAGTCGCGCATTATCCTGACTCCCGAACATGCCAAGCGCTTGCTATTTGCCTTGCAGGAAAACATAGGCAAGTTTGAGGCCCAAAACGGTAAGATCAAAATTTCCGACAATGGTTTTGTTCCGCCTGTGCCCATGGCTTTTGGTGGGGGTGAAGCGTAAACATACTCATAATTGAGTTGTTTTCAGATTGATTCTACGAAGATTTTATTTGTTATTGCTCCACAAAGTGGTTGGAAAGAAAATTATTACTCAGCTTAATTTCAGTAAGAGTAATAATTGGAACTAATAGTTGTCTGCCAAGAAAAACAGGGTCTATCTTAATGATTTCTACTTTGGAAATTCCTGCTCTGATAATATCGAGCTGTTTGGCAGCTGCGTAGGAAAGATCAATTAACAACCTCCGCTGGTGCGGTCCACGGTCGGTTACTTTTACAATTACTTCTTTGTCGTTCTTTGGGTTTCTGATTTTAAGAATCGTTCCCAGTGGAAAGCTACGATGAGCACATGTTAAACTGTCGGGATGATACTTTCCTCCATCGGTTGTGTGGTGACCGAGAAGATTTATGCTGTAAAACGATGCATTTCCAACCTGCTGGGCATAAGAAATGCTGCTGTAAATTAGCGTTATACAGAATAATAATATTTTAAAAGTTTTTATCATCAGTCAAGTTTGTATCACAAATATAGAACTTAAATTTCTTTTACAGCCAGATCTAAAATAGTTTTAGCATTTTTTAGGAACAAAATACGCTGTTTAATCGCTGTAAAGTTAATCAATAGAGCTTTTGCAGATTGCTGATTCCAACAAAAAATTGTACCTTTGCAACTAAAAAAAATCAGCTTATCATCATGAGCCACACCGACCAACAATTTGATCAGGTTGCCGCAATTTGCCGCGAAATCTTCACGAAGAAAATGAAGGATTACGGTTCTTCGTGGCGCATTCTTCGTCCTCAATCAGTTACCGATCAGATATTTATCAAAGCCAATCGAATTAGAAGCATCGAAACCAAGGGAGTCTCAAAGGTCGATGAAGGAATTCGTTCGGAATTGATTGCGATTGTAAATTATGGCATTATCGGGTTGATTCAATTGGAATTGGGATTTTCGGATGCCGATGATTTGACGTACAAACGGGGTGTTGAACTTTACACCAAGTATCTTGATTTAGCCAAAAAACTGATGATGGATAAGAATCATGACTACGATGAAGCCTGGCGAACCATGCGCATTCAGTCATACACCGATTTGATTTTAATGAAAATCTATCGTACCAAGCAAATTGAAGATAATCAGGGAAAAACCTTGATATCTGAAGGTGTTGACGCGAATTACTACGATATGATTAATTACGCTGTTTTTGGACTTATAAAGCTAAATGAATCGGACGAACAATAACAATCCCTACAGACAAATGAATAATTCACAACAGAAAATTATCAACATTTTGCTCCATGTCGGACGAATTCTTTTTGGAACCGTTTTCGTTTTTTCAGGATTCGTAAAAGCCATTGATCCGCTCGGAAATGCTTACAAAATTGAAGATTACCTGACAACTTTCGGTGGCTTTTTCGAACGCTTTGCCGACTTTGCCTTCCCAATAGCCATTGCCCTTTCCACCCTCGAATTATTGATTGGTCTAAGCATGATTTTTAAAGTTCATGTGAATGCAACCAATTTGCTGGCATTTTTATTTATGTTGGTAATGACTCCGCTGACTTTATACATAGCTATTAAAAATCCTGTTACCGACTGTGGTTGTTTTGGTGATGCACTGATAATCAGTAATTGGGCAACATTCTTTAAGAATGTGGTCTTGATGTCTATATTGGTTTTAATGCTTGTTCATCATAACAGGTATAAACCGTTTGTTAGCAAAACGATTCAATACTATGGAAGTTTGTTGTTTGTAGTTATTGGGGTTTCACTGTCGGTTTTAAGTTATCGTCATTTGCCAATGATTGATTTTCTGCCTTATAAGGTTGGAGTGAACATCACCAAAGCCATGGAAATCCCCGATAATGCTCCCAAAGATGTTTATCAAACAACTTTCATTTACGAAAGAGAAGGTGAGCAGAAAGAATTTACGTTGGATAATTACCCGAAAGATGATTCGACCTGGGTTTTTGTGGATCAAAAGTCGAAATTGATAAAAGAAGGATATAAGCCTTTAATTCATGACTTTAGTATTGTAAATGGTCAATTTGACGATATAACAAAAGAAGTTTTATCATTTCCCGGTAAAACGTATTTGATTATAATGTATGATTTGCAAAAAACGTCAGCTGAAGGAGCTAAAAAAGCTGAAATAATATATCAAAATGCTTTGAAAGCAGGAGACAAATGTTTTGCACTGACTGGTTCTACAGATGGTGAAGTGGAAAAATTCAAGAAGAAAACGGGTGTTACCTATCCATTTTGGAAAACAGATCCAACTGCATTGAAAACTATTATTAGAGCTAATCCGGGTGTTGTCTTAATTCAAAAGGGAACAATTCTGGGAAAAAGAAACTGGAGAGATTTTTGAGCAGCAGTAAACAGTAAGCGGTAAGCTGTAAACATATAAGCGAAATACATATCGCGAACGCAGTGAGCAAATATCACTAAGTAATATCACAGGAGGTAATATCTCAAACAAAGTGAGTAAGTAATTTCAAACTAAATAAAAATATAAAAAAGATGAGAAAAAACATTGTTGCAGGAAATTGGAAAATGAACAAAACCCTGCAAGAAGGGTTGGCATTGGCAACCGAATTGAACGAAGCGTTAGCCGGTGCAACATTGAATTGTGATGTAGTTATCGGAACTCCGTTTATTCACCTTGCAGGCGTGGTTGCTGCAGTTGACTCAAAGGTTATTGGTGTTGCAGCTCAAAACTGTGCCAACAAAGAATCGGGTGCATACACCGGTGAAGTAAGTGCATCTATGGTGAAATCAACCGGAGCTAACTATGTAATCCTGGGTCACTCGGAACGTCGCGAATATTATGGCGAAACAAGTGCTATTTTGAACGATAAAGTAGCGTTGGCTTTGGCTAACGGTTTGACTCCAATTTATTGCTGCGGTGAAGCGTTGGAAGTACGTAATGCAAACGAACAAAATGCTTATGTAAAAAATCAATTGGACGAAACGGTATTCAACTTGAGCACCGAAGATTTCAAGAAAATTGTTATTGCTTACGAACCCATCTGGGCAATCGGAACCGGTGTAACTGCTTCTACTGAACAAGCTCAAGACACTTTGGCATTTATCCGTTCGGCTATTGCCGAGAAATTCGGAAAAGAAATTGCTGAAGAAACTTCTATCCTTTACGGAGGTAGCTGTAATGCTAAAAATGCTCCTGAATTGTTTGCTCAACCTGATATTGACGGTGGTTTGATTGGAGGTGCTTCGTTGAAAGTAGCCGATTTCAAAGCCATTATTGATGCATTTTAAGCCCCCTAAATCCCCCAAAGGGGGACTTTAAGAGGTGCAACTGAATAAAACATTGAATCCTGCAAAGTGGCTTTGCAGGATTTTTTGTACTTTTGGTAAATAATATTTCAATTATACAAATTCACATCCCCCTTTGGGGGCTTGGGGGCTATGCTTTTAAAACTTTACGATACTAATCCCAATCCGGTTCAAATTCGCCATATCGCCGAGGTTTTGCGAAATGGTGGCATCATTATTTTCCCTACCGACACGGTTTATGCTTTTGGTTGCAGCATATTTAATGCTGCGGGAGTTGAGTTTATTGCCCGACTAAAACAACACGATTTACGAAAGACGAATCTCTCCTTTATTTGCTCGGAAATGAGTCAAATCAGCGAATATGCCAAAATGGATGACTTGGCGTTTAAATTGATGAAGAAAAATTTACCGGGACCTTTTACATTTATCTTGAACGGCAGCAGCAAACTTCCCAAGCTCTTTAAAAACAAAAAGACGGTGGGAATCAGGATGCCCAAAAATAATATAGCATTGGCAATCGTTCGCGAGTTGGGAAACCCGCTGATGACAAGCTCTATTTTTACCGATGAAGATACAACGGAATATATAACCGATCCGGAACTGATTGATGAAAAATACGGTAATCAGATTGATTTGGTGATTGATGCAGGTATGGGTGGGCTTATTCATTCAACTATAGTGGATTGCACACAGGACGAACCGGAAATTGTTCGCGAGGGAGCGGGGGAGTTGCAGTGAGCGGTAAACAGCAAGCGGTAAACAGCAAGTACGAAGCAGTAAGCAGTAAGCAGCAAGCGGTAAGTGCTGAGAATAGGTTTATGCTTTCCGATAACTAAGCAACTGCATCATACAATTAAACATAGACATCTTTCCAACAAATACCTTTCCCCGAAAAACAAACAAATAAACATGAACTGTTAGCAACAGCATCTGAATTGTTAGCAAACGCATCTGACATGTTAACAACGACATCTGATATGTTAGCAAACGCATCTGACAAGTAAACATCTTCGTCTGAACTGTTAGCAAACGCATCTGACGAGTAAACATCTTCGTCTGACAGGTAAACAATAGCCTTTGACGTGCAAACATCTTCGTCTGACGTGTAAACAATAGCCTCTGACAAGCAAACATTTTCGTCTGACAGGTAAACAACAGCCTCTGACGGCTTATATTATTCCATTTGCCTTGAATATACTTCGATTAACAGTTTGTGATTAAATACAAATATTACATAAAAAATACTAATAATATCATTAATTACAATATATTATATAAATTTGCACAATGGTTAACCTAATATAGTCAATAATCACAAAAACTAATTAAATTATGACAAAGAAACAGATCAGTGTTTTTTCGATGCTCCGCAGGGTATCGGATTTAATTAAGAAGAACATTACTCTTCTAAATGTATTTCCAATTTTTACGGAGCTGTTTGGCAAGTATGAATCAAATCTGACACAAATCGGTTCACTCATCGAGCAGCAGGAAAAGGACATTACCGGATTGGCAACCCAAAAGGAAGTGAAACGGGCAAATGCAACTAAATTAATATTGAACTTAAGCAGTCGAGTGGTGGCTTATGCCAAACTAACCGGAAATGAAGTGTTGGCAAAGGAAGCTTACTATTCCGAAACCGATTTAAACCGCTTGGCCGACGATGTTTTTGTGAAAGCATGCCGGGTTATTTATTCGGCAGCTCAAAGCCATTCAATGGAATTAATGGGTTACGGTGTAACGCCCGAAATATTGAGCTCAGCCGACGCAGCTATTTTAGCATTTGAAGCTGTTATGGATACTCCCAAAGAAGGTTATACCGGAAAGAAACAAACAACAACCCAACTTGCCGATTTATTAGCCGAAGAACAAGCTATTCTTGGAAAAATTGATTTGTTGGTGGACATTCTGAAAGACACTCAACCTAACTTTTACACCGAGTATTACGACACGCGCAAGGTGGTTTATCGCTCGGGTTCGTTGGCAGTAAAAGCTTTAGTGACCGATGCCACCTCGGGCAATCCGGTAAGTGGTGTAACGGTGAGCTTCGCGTTGGATGGAGTGGTGGTGCTGGAAAAAGTGACTGCCGATGCAGGAGGTTTTACCGTGAAATCGATGGAGGAAGGAACCTATGACGTTACGATTTCAAAACTCGGCTACAAAACGGTGATACAACCTTTCAATATACTGGCAGATGAACTCGCCACATTGGAAGTGAAGCTGCAACAAAACGCATAGACTACTAAGGAGCTGAAACACTGAAAAGATTTCAGCTCTTTTTTTTGCATAAATTGAGGAGAATGCTTGTTAATGTCGTAAATTATTATAATCTTTGCAATTAAATAAAAAAAAGTGTGGTAATTTCTTTTAGGTTGAAGAAATACATTTAAAAAAATGAATAAAATCACAATAGAAAAAATACACATGCAAAATAGAATCAGTTGGCGTTTGCACTTCCTATTTTTCTGTTTTATGTTTTTCAGATTATCATGTAATATTTCTTACGGACAAATTCCCGTAATACCAACTATACAGCCGGCAACTATGCCGACTGCTCCTGCATATACTCCCCGAACTAATAATTCCCCGAATGTTCCAAACTATCCGGTACAAAACCAAAAGAATCAGTTGGATATGTACGAACAAGATAGAAGAATGATTGAACGAAGAGATGCCGAAGTGAAAAAAACGTTGAATCAATACAGTGTTGGTAGAAATGGAATTCAATACAACATACCTTCAAAAGCCGATAGACAAACTGCTGAAAGTTACCTCAAAGCTGCAAAACTACTCAATAGTATGCTGAATGGAACAATACCTATAAGCTTGAAAGATGCGGTTTTTATAGTTGATAATACATTCACGAGAGGAAAGCTTGATTACTCGAAGTATAATAAAGCCATTGAAAACTTAGTTACAATAGCTAAACTGGCAACCAAACAGGATGGTTACCACTGGAATGATCCGATAACCCGAAACACAATGCTATTCCGTGTTATGGCAGACACTTTGAAAATAAAAATTCCAAACAAAGAAAAGCCGATAACGTCCTATCCTATGCGTTATAACTATGCCGATTATAATGGTGCAAATGATTGGATGAGTATGTCTGTTTCCAAACTGCTGGCTACTCAAAAAGGTCAATGCCATTCCATGCCTTTGCTTTATCTGATACTATGCGAAGCTACAAATACAGAAGCTTCACTTGCATATTCTCCCCGACACTCCTATGCGAAATTTAAAGACCAAACAGGTAAATGGTACAATCTTGAATTGACGAATGGATATGTCATGTCCGATGCATTAATTATCGGTTCGGGGTTTATTACAGCCGACGCGTTGAAAAGCAAAATCTATATGGAACCACAAAACCGGAAAGAAGTTATTGCAGAATGTTTGAATGACTTGGCAAGCAACTATGTGCATGATTTTGGCTACGATGGTTTCGCACTTCAATGTGCCGATAGCGCTTTGAAGTATGCTCCTAACAGTTTAAGAAGTATGTCTATGAAAGCGAATTGCATGACCGATCAGTTTGAATATGTAGCAAATCAGGTGGGGCGACCCCACCCCGATACATTGAAGATCCATTACCCTAAAATATATAAAATTTATGAGGAACGTAACAAAACCTATCGTTGGTTAGACGAATGCGGTTATCGCGAAATGCCGGAAGAAGCATATAATAAATGGCTGGACTTCATTGGCAGAGAAAAGGAAAAACAAGAAAAACAAGACAAAACGAGATTTCTAATTCAATCAACAAAATAACAATACAAATCAATACATTATGAGAAAAACAATTTTATTCCTCAGCTTAATTCTTGCTGCAAGTGTAGGATTTACTCATGCACAAGACGTACTCAAAAAACACGGTTTTAAAAAGAAGCCGCTAACTTTCTGTGATGGACAGTACAATGAGTTCTTCAACAATCCCGAAGTGGTGCAAATAGGATCGGTAATGATTAATACCCGAACAAATAAAGTAGTCAAGTTATTGGACGATAACACTCCGAAAACTACTTATAAGGCAGAGTTTTCAAGTATGTGTATTGATCCACATGCGGAGAAGTATTATAGTATTAGTCCGTATGTGTATGCAAATAATAATCCAATTAAATTTATTGATGCAGATGGAAGAGATCCTGGAGATTTTTTTATATCTAAAAATGCAGCGGCAAAAGATTGGGGTATGTTTTATAATGGCAGTTCAATACTTAAAGGTAAAGAATATGGTTCTACTATTTATTCAATTAAAAAAAATGGAAAATTTGGTTATACTTACACTAAAGCTGCTATAGGCGATGAATCTACTGTAAACGAGAGTGCTCCGCCAAGTGGTAAAAGAGCTAAAGCTTTAATACACTCTCACGGGAAATACGATAAGCAAATGGCAGAAGGGAATGATGTGTTTTCAAATAAGGATGAATGGCATTATTACTACAATAAAGTTGATGGTTATGTTGCAACTCCAGATGGTTCTTTGATTAAATACGATGTAAATACTACTGAAACAACAGTTATTAGCACTCAGCTTCCAAGCGATTCAAATGATCCAAATAGGAAAAACAAAGTTCAACCAAAAGAAAATACAACAACAGAAACGACAAATACAACAGATACAGAGAAGAAGAAAAATAAATAGATTTTTAGTAGAAATTGATTAACGACAATTTATAAACAAATTATTATGAAATACATGAAATTTTATGTCAAGTCTAAACATTTGACCCTTATTCTGCTAATTTCAGTTTCAATTATTACTTCAGGAGCTTTGCAAAGAAAGCCTCCAGTAGATAACAGGAGAAATCAGATAGGATATATTCCAATAGATGGTTTTGTCCCTGATGAAGCAACTGCCCTTAAAATCGCAGAAGCTGTATGGTTACCAATTTATGGTAAAAAAATATATAATAAAAAACCATTCAAAGCAAGATTAGAAAATGGTGTTTGGTATATTGAAGGCTCTCTTCCTTCAAGTGCTCAAGGAGGTGTTCCATACATTGAAATTCAAAAAAAAGATGGGAAGATATTAAAAGTTATGCATGGTAAATAGAAAAAAAGTGAATTAGTAAAGTGAGTCTCATAACTATTTTCATATTTAAAATCACTTTTATTGAAAACAAATACACTAAATATGTCACATAAATCTCTGATATTTATATCCTTTGTTTTTTGTTTTTATTTCGTTCGGGCACAAGAATCAACTAACTCCCATTATCAACAGACATATTCTAAAATTGACAATATGTTAGTTAAGAAGACTCCACTAAATTTTAAAGAAGCAGTCTTGGCAACTGAAAATGCTTATTTTGATGGGGTGCTAAACTATAAACAAATTAATTATGAAATAGAAAACCTTACAAAACTAACTAGCAAAGTAACCGAAACTAAAATTATTGATTATGTTGATTTGGATCAAAATATTATAGTTAAGCAAGCCGCACTTTTTAAGATGCTAACTGATTCCATTCCAATTATTCTTGATTCAACTCATGTTTTCATGCACTTACCTTTTACTTATGATTTCGATGATATGTGGGGAGAGAAAGACTGGTCGAAAATGTTTGTTTCCAAATTATTAGCAACTGGAAGTGGCAACTGTCACTCTTTGCCGTATCTTTATAAAATATTAGCAGAAGAAATGGGTATTCCTGCTTATTTGGCTTTTGCGCCTAATCATATCTATATAAAAACCTTTTCTAATAAAATGGGTTGGTATAACACAGAACTAACAAGTGGAACTTTCCCAGTAGATGCTTGGCTTATGGCTTCGGGTTATATAAGTGTTGATGCTGTAAAAAATGGCTTGTACATGGATACACTGAGCACGAAACAATCTGTTGCAAATTGTCTGGTAGATTTGGCGCAAGGTTATCAGCATAAGTTTGGAAAAGATAATCCAGAATTTGTAGTAAAATGTTGCAATACATGTTTGAAATATCACCCGACTAATGTAAATGCCATGCTTACAAAAGCCGAGGCGCAGAAGTATTATATACAGGCACAAATGAAAGCCAAAAAGGTAAAAACTCCGCAAGAACTTTTTGCTGACAACTCCATAAAAGAAATGTATTCAGACATGGAACAGACATATGTAAAACTTCACCAATTAGGCTATAGGCGTATGCCCGAAGAAATGTATATGAAGTGGATGGAGATGCTTAAGAAGGAACCAGATAAATATATAGACCCGAAAAAGGTGAATAAAAAGAAAAAATGATTTCAATACTTTATGTGTATTTCTTGCAAACTGTCCTGACGAACCGGAAATTGTTCGCGAAGGAGCGGGAGAGTTGATCCTGTAATCAACGATTTAATTGACTTTGATCATTTACATTTTTATTTTTTTATGTGTTGGTGTCATTTTTTTTGAAAATTGGTATGTTTTTTGATTTTTTTTTACGAGCTTTGTCATAGCAATAGAACAAATCTGAAAAAATCACATTCCGGTTAACCTCGGAATGATTAAAAATAAATCTAATCACTAAAAAAAGGAGGTTCATATGTTACGTAAAATTTTGATTTGCTCAATTTTAATTTTGAGTACAGTAGGTATTGCTTCGTCTGCCAATCTCGTTGGGAAATGGAAAACAACAATGGCTGGACAGCAAGGAAACATGGAAATGACAATAGTCGTTAAATCAGTGGCAGCCGATACGTTGTCGGGAGCATTTCAAACGCCACAAGGAGAAATCCCGATGATAAACAGCAAGATTAAGGGTGATGCGTTTTCGTTTGATCTGTCTTTTGGCGAACGCAAAATGCACTACGAATGTACATTTACCGACGAAAAAATCACGATGAAAGCACCCGGAAGAAATGGGGGCGAAGAGAGGGTAACGGTGTTTGACCGTGTCAAATAATAGGAAGTATTACTAGATTTTTTAGATTTATAGAATAAAAAAAGCCAGAACAGTTTCATGCTGTTTTGGCTTTTTCGATTATTTGTAAGGTTGGTGTCAGTTTATTCTTTCCCGATATAAACGGTTTGGGTCGGGAATGCAAATTGCAATCCGGAAGCATTAAAAGCCCGAAGAATTTCAGTATTTACTTGCGACGGAGTTTCCATCACATCGGCATCTTTCCGAATAAAATAAATGAAAGTAATGGCTAATGCAAATTCGGTAAAATCGGTGAAAGCTACCAGCACATCTTTTTCATAAACATTGCTTATGCGATTGGGCATATCGCGCAGAATAGTCATGGCTTCATTCATTTTGTCGGGCGTAGTATTGTAAGTAAGGCTTAACTTCATCATCACGCGGCGCAACGGCTCTTCCGAAATGTTTTCAATAAACGAATCCATCATTTTATAATTGGGCACAGTAACCAATCGTTTTTCCAACGTGCGAATGCGTATGCTTCGTATGCCGATATCTTCAATAAATCCATCAAATTTATCAACTTTAATGCGGTCGCCAATGCGAAACGGACGGTCGAAGAAGATTGTAATTCCGGCAAAAACATTCTTAATAGTGTCCTGTGCAGCCAATGCAAAAGCAACACCGAAAATACTTAAAGCTCCAAGAATAGTTTTAACCGGATAACCAATATTATTCAAAGCCGTAACAATGCCGAGCGACCAAATTATGATAAGAATAGTCTTTTTTAGCATGGAAACCAGATGGGCATCAAGCACTTTGTGGTTATTCTCATCCACCTTTTTCACCCAATACTCTTCGATCAATGCATTGGCAAACCGGGCAATAAACCAGGTCACGTTTACTACAATTAAAATTTTATAAGAGAATGCTATTTGTTTCTCAATATCAGCGCCTAAACTGAGTCGGTGCGCCGCAAACCAAATGGCGGTAAGCACAATTCCAAGCAACACGGGCGACTCCAGCATTTGGAAAAGAATATCGTCCAACCGATTATTGGTCTTGGCGGTTAGCTTTTTAATGACGTGTTTATTGAGCAAAACAATGATTTTGTTGAGAATCAATGCTCCAGCAATTATGGCAAGCGAAATTAACCAGTCGCTTACTTTGTTTCCATAATAAGTGTCTTGTAGTACAGTAAGAATCATAAATCCATCAGTGGTTATAAGTTGTCTAAATTAAAAGCAATTGCATCGCTCGGCATTCGCCAATCGCCTCGTGGAGATAGGTTTATCGATCCAACTTTTGGTCCATCGGGAATGCAAGAACGTTTAAACTGTTGTGAAAAGAAACGACGTAAAAAGGTACTCAACCATTTTTTGATTATTTCGTCGGGATATACGTCGCCGAAAGCATTTTTTGCCAGAAAAAGAATCTTTGCCGGACTAAACCCGAAGCGAACCATGTAGTACAGGAAGAAATCATGCAATTCATAGGGCCCTACAATATCTTCGGTCTTTTGGGCGATCTCTCCGTTTTCGTCGGCAGGCAAAAGCTCTGGGCTTACGGGTGTGTCGAGCACATCGCGCAAAATATCTTCCGAGTTTTTATCCAATTGATGCGCTGCAAAATCGACTAAATACCGAACCAACGTTTTTGGAACGCCCGAGTTTACGCCGTACATGGACATGTGATCGCCATTATAGGTTGCCCAGCCGAGAGCCAGCTCCGATAAATCGCCTGTGCCTATTACCAATCCGTTATGTTTGTTGGCAATGTCCATCAGGATTTGGGTTCGTTCGCGGGCTTGAGTGTTTTCATACGTCACGTCATGTTGTTTCGGATCGTGATTTATATCTTTGAAATGCAACAACGAAGCTTCTTTAATCGAGATTTCAAGCATCGTGATGCCCAACGATTTCATCAAATTGATGGCATTTGAATACGTCCGGTCAGTGGTTCCAAAGCCCGGCATGGTGATTCCGATAATTCTTTTTCGGTCGTATCCAAGTTTATCGGCTGTTTTTATACAAACCAGCAACGCCAGTGTGGAATCCAGTCCGCCTGAAATTCCGATAACAACGGTTTCGGATTTAGTATGTTTCCAGCGCTTGGCCAATCCGCCAACCTGGATGGCAAATATTTCGTTGCAGCTTTCATCGCGAGTTCGTACCGGCGGTACAAACGGATGCTTATCGAAAGTGCGTTTTAGTCCAAAATTTGTAAACGGCGTTTCCTGAATTTGAATCGAACGATAAGCCTGAATTGATTTATCGTTTGTGAAATTTGTGTTTCGCATACGGTCGGCGCGCAATCGTTCAACGTCAATGTCGCTAATAATCAGTTGTTCGTCAAATGAAAACCGCTCGGATGCTGCAATTGTTTTTCCATTTTCAGCAATCAATCCGTTTCCGGCATATACCACATCGGTGGTCGATTCGCCGGCACCGGCTGAAGCGTAAACATAGCCGGCAATGCATCGGGCCGACTGTTGTTCAATAAGTTGACGTAAATATTGGTGTTTGCCAATCAATTCGTTTGTGGCCGAAAGGTTG
>Ga0302296_1001163_pt1 | contig 19614 bp, 16 predicted proteins | sample III_Fen_N3_1_FD_194546 | JGI IMG/M metagenome (GOLD analysis project Ga0302296, IMG submission 194546) | Peat permafrost microbial communities from Stordalen Mire near Abisko, Sweden - III_Fen_N3_1 | ecosystem: Environmental > Terrestrial > Soil > Wetlands > Permafrost | place: Sweden: Abisko...
GCTAAGAAATTTCTATTTTAAATGATCAATTTGGGGTTACAAATGTTTGAATGAAGAAATACAAAAACAGAAAATATTTGCAATGAAAAAATCCGAACCACATATTCTGGTCATCTTTGGAGCTTCGGGAGACTTGACAAAAAGGAAACTGATACCGGCCTTGTATGAATTACATACTCAAGATCTTTTACCTGATAAATTTGCAGTGCTTGGAGTTTCAAGAACTGATCTTTCGGATTTTGCGTTCAAGGAAAAAATGCTGGAATTTTTACCGAAGCATTTAAACAATCAAAAAGATATTGATCAGTTCATGGAACATCTATATTACCAAACGCTTTCGACTTCAGATCCGACGGAATATCATATCCTGAAATCGAGACTTGGTTTGCTCGGTAACGAATTGTCGATTCCTGAAAACTATATTTTTTATCTTTCGACTCCGCCCAATTTGTATCAGACTATTCCTGAAAACCTGGCAACAAGTGGATTAAACGACTCTTCCAAAGGATTTAAACGTCTGATCATCGAAAAACCATTCGGCATTGACCTAAAGAGTGCTAAAGAACTGAATAAGAATCTGCTCAACTACTTCAAGGAAGATCAGTTATATCGAATCGATCATTATTTAGGAAAAGAAACGGTACAGAACATCTTGGTCACCCGCTTTTCGAACGGAATTTTCGAACCTCTCTGGAACCACAATTTTATACATCACATCGAGATCACTTCAGCTGAAACACTTGGCGTAGAAGACCGTGGGGGATATTACGACCACTCAGGAGCTATGCGCGACATGGTTCAGAACCACCTGATGCAACTGGTCGGACTGGTTGCTATGGAGCCACCAGTTGTAATTGAGGCCGATGCTATTCGCAACGAAACCTTAAAGGTTTTTCAATCGTTGCGTCCAATTAAAGTGGAAGATGTCTCTGATCATGTAATCCGCGGACAATATACCCAGTCACACATTAGGAAAGAACTCGTTAAAGGATATCGCGAAGAACACGGAGTTGATCCGACATCAAGAACTGAAACTTACCTGGCTATAAAATTTTTTATCGATAATTTTCGATGGGCTGGCGTTCCTTTTTACATCCGGACTGGTAAAAAATTGCCGGCACGTGTCACCGAAGTAGTTATCCATTTCAAAAATACTCCGCATCATTTATTTGGAAGTCAGGACAGCGCCGAACCAGTAAATAATCAGTTGGTGCTTCGTATTCAACCTGACGAAGGAATACTGCTTAAAATCGGCATGAAAGTTCCGGGAGCCGGGTTCAGGGTGCAAACTGTTAATATGGATTTCCATTACAACGAGCTTTCGGATGTTTATCTTCCATCGGCTTATGGACGTTTACTGCTCGATTGCATGCAAGGCGATGCAACGCTTTATTCACGCGGTGATGCCGTTGAAAAAGCATGGGAATTCGTACAGCCTATACTGAATGCATGGCAAAACAATTCGGACATCCCGATTTATGGATATCCTGCAGGAACGTGGGGCCCTGAAGTAGTTGACAATCTAATGGAAGAGGGTGAATGGCGGTATCCTTGCAAAAATCTGGCGCACGATGGCGAATACTGTGAGCTTTAAAGTTACATTATGAGCTGGCGGACAGATTTCATATTTCTAGTAAAATATTATTACACAAAACGAGCCACGTAAAATATCCTGCACTCAACCGAATGATTGTTATGCAGAATTCGCTGCGCGCTTCATGCAGGCCATAGCCAATTATAAACCAAATTATAAACAGATGAAAAATAATTATCATATTTTTAAAACCCCCGATGAATTGGCAAACAAAATGGCCTTTCAACTAATGGATTGGGTTTATAATCATGATGAAAACATTTACCATTTAGCCATTTCAGGAGGGAAAACGCCAGAGTTACTTTTCATGACGCTTGCTTCAAAATATTCCAGTTCAACACTTTGGGAAAAGGTCCATTTTTGGTGGGTCGATGAACGAATGGTTCCGGCAACCGATCCGGAAAGCAATTTCGGCAATGCTCAAAAAACTCTTTTTTCAAAAATTTCCATTCCTGAAAAAAATATCCACCGCATCAAAGGTGAAAACGATCCAAAGCAAGAAGCTCTCTCCTATTCGACCCAAATTCAGAAAGAAATCTCACAAGCTAATGGATGGCCTTCATTCGATTTAATTCTTCTGGGAATGGGCAACGACGGGCACACTGCGTCAATCTTCCCGGATCAATTGGAATTACTCGATTCTGATCAGGTTTGCGAAGTTGCCAACCATCCCTCGACCGCACAAAAACGTGTCACTTTAACCGGCAAGGCAATTAATAATGCCCAAAAAGTATGTTTCCTGGTAACGGGGTTTGGTAAAGCCGTGCCTTTGTCTGAAATCTGGATCAATACAGAAAAGGCTAACTTACTGCCAGCAGCGCATATTAACCCAAATGGCGGAGAACTCTATTGGTATGTCGATAAGCCCGCTGCACAATTTCTGAAAGAAAGAAACCCCGGCAGTTCTGAATGATCATTCAAAACTACCGGGGTTCAATTTATCAAATAAATCTCCAGCTAAACTATTGTTTCCCGAAGACAAGAGTGACTTTATTTTCGCCTCCACTGACCCCTCTTGAAGTTTGTACCATTTTTAGCATGCTACCTCCTTCCAGAAGGCTCCAAACTTCATTGCTTTTCATTTCAGTAGTTTGACCACCAAGGGTAAATTTCACAACAGAATTAATTACAATCGTTTGGGAATCTCCGACCCAACTGGCTTTTGTAGTGCATGGCGAGTTCATCGAGACCGATTTCACTTCAGTACCATCGAGTAGTATCTCTTCATCAATTCTCTGGTCGTCACCAAATTCAGCAATCATGAGCTTTTTCACATGAAGTAAGTCACCGTCCTGATCTATCTCAATTTCATTGGGTATATTTCCTGTTCCACCGTTTCCAACCTCACTCTTTTCTTCCTTAAAAATCCATTTACCTGAAAAATTTACCGGATACTTTTCTTTTAAAGGTAACAATGGTAAACCGCAAGCTTTACGGTACGGAGCTATCACTTCCCAATAAGCATGATCTTCCTGACTTAACATTCGCGGGCAGTTATTCAACTCGTCAAACTGCTTTTTAGTAGTATTTTTCACCATACCAGCCCAGATAACCCAGGATGCCCAGTTTGGCTGATGTTCAAATACAACAGGCATGGGCGGATTGCCAACTTCTCCGAAAAGTATGGGTTTCCCTTTTGCCAGGACCATTAAACTGTCATAATAAGCCTGATTGAAATCGCTGCCGTAAACGTCCAGTGAAGCAATATCGAAATATTTATTTCCGGGGTAAAAGTTTGAAAATTTCCGAATAGGCGTACTTGGCCGGTCGACATTCCAAACCCAAATCAGATTGTTTAATTTGTGGTAATTAACCAACCGGTCGTAAATCTGACGGTATAAATCAATTGTATTGTTTTCACCAACTCGTCCACCCCACCAAAACCAATCGCCATTCATTTCATGGTAAGGTCTCCACAAAACCGGAACGTGAGCATCCTGAAGTTTTTTCAGGTAAACAGCAATCGAATCAACCTGAGCAGCCCAACGATTATATAACTTCGTCCCAGGTGTTAAAACTTCCTTATACTGTTCTTCCAACATTTTTCCCTGAACGCTTGCCAGCGAATCGGGAGCCATTTTCCTGACAGGCTGAAATGTGATCGGTTCGTTTGCGGTTGGAGGCACTGCATGCCAACAAATTGTAATAATCGATCCCTTTTGATGTTGCCTGATGGCTTCTTTAACAAGATTGGGCCTCGATAGATACGAATCTTTATCGCCATCTTTAGCAAAACCCATGTCAGAGCTCCAAATTACCGGAGTTTTTCCAATGTATTTAGCAGCAAACCTGCTATTTTGATCTTTGGTACTTGGATAATTATGTTGCCCGGTCAGTGTATATTTTCCCGATATCCGGTAGAACAAATCGAGTAATGCTTTGGCCTCTGGTGTAGCATTTGGATTAGCAGGTTCAATGGCACAAACTCGCGTAAAAATGCTAACAACAAGAGTTACAATTAAAATAAACCTGCTTAATAATTTGGTTTTCATACACATGTTTATTTCTTATTTTGAACATCCAATTCGCCGTGGAATGCTTTTTTGAAAAACTCACCGCTACCAGTAAGCTCATAAGTATCCCATGATTTCAACAGACACGGTCCCCATTCAGGATCATAATCCCAGCATATCCAGCTAATGCCTTTTCCTTCAAGGTATCCAATAATTTTATTGCCATAATGATTGGGATCGATGTTTTGCCCGGCACGAAGTTCAAAACCAAATTCAGTGGCAACAACCGGATATTTATCGGCTGCAAACCCAAAATTTTCTTCCCATTTGGGTTCCCATGGCTGGCTTCGTTTATTCTCATACGGATGTGTAACATAGCCAATTCCTTCCGCATTAATCGGTTCATTAATAATTGGAGTAAGATCATAAGCCCAGTCGAACCCGGCAACCAGAGGAATTGTTTCGGTGTCATAGGCTCTGATCAGATTAATGATGTTCTCATTAATTTTCTTCCATTCCGACCATGTAATTGTTCCTAATTGTCCACGATAGGTAGTTGGTTCATTAAATATTTCATAGAAAGCTACGGTATTATTTCCCTTGAAATGTTGGGCGATGTTTCTCCAAAACTGGTAGGTTTCCTGTTTCGAAGTATTATACATGGGATCCTGGAAAATCTCCATCTCAAGATTTCCTATTGAATGCCAGTCAATTAACACATACATTCCAAGGTCGGTACACCATTCAACAGCCTGATCCAATAATTTAAGATACTTTTCTGGAGTACGTTCGCGCCAGGCAACCGGATGAACAGGAATGCGCACAATCAAAGCACCCATTTCCTTGATCTTTTCAAAATGTGCTAAATTCCAATGCCCCTGCCTTTCAATTTTATCAGGATCAGAAATGGCAAGGCCTCTGAAAAGAATTTTTTCGCCTTTCGCATTCACAAATTTATTTCCATCGACTTTTATCAATGAAAGCAACTTAGCTTTAGTATTGGAAGCTGGTTTACTCCATGAGCCACCTTGAAACCAAGGCTTTAAATCCTGCGCAACAAGGCTTTGACTACAAAATGCAGAAACAATTAAGACACTAAAAAAACGTATGAAATTTTTCATGCATTTTATTGTTTGTCATAAAACATGGTTTCTGCCAAATCACCAAAAGAAGAAGAAGCGCTGGATTCAATAATCAGGTTACTGCCATCCATCTTGTATACCTCAATAATTGTCATCTCATTGTCATCGTTCATGGGTATTTTAGATGTTATTTTCAACGAGGTTTTATCATCAGACCAAACAGCAACTGATTTCTTCTTTGAATCCTGCCATCCTGCATTGATACATTCTTTTCCGTCAAGTGTAATTTTGTCTTTGGTCGTAAAATCCTGATCTTGAAAGGATGAGTGTTTTTCCAAATTCAAATCGTTGCCTGTCTGTTCGACAATGATATCTTTCGGAGCCATACTGAACTGATCGTTCAATTTACTTTTCGAACTATTTAACTTCCATTTTCCTGAAAAGTCAACTCCCTGTGCTGATACAATTACTGAAATCAATAATGCAGCAAAAAATAATACAGTTTTTTTCATATCTCTTAAGTTTTAAAGTTAAAACGATAAAGTTCAGAAAAAAAAGTAATTTACCAGCTTTACCGGAAAGTAATTTCTACAACAAAACGCATTACAATACCAAAAATCACCCATTTCAATAAGCGTTTCGGAATACAGTCGTAGTTTAATTTGTGAGAATAATAATAGTGACCTCAGCCGGACAGTTAAACCGGATAGGCAAACCGCTAACCCCAGCGCCTCTTGAAGTGTAGCCAATCATTCGCCCAATCTTCCACAGGCCATTATTAAATTGTTTCCCTTCGAACTGATGGCTGATAATAGGGATGCCTTCCTTAATACAAATCTGGCCACCATGAGTATGTCCGCACAAATAAAGGTCATACTTTTTCTCGGATGCCAGTTTTGCCAATTCAGGAGTTTGAACCATCGCAATTTTAAAGTCGTAGCCCTTGGTCTCGAGACAGAACTGGGCCGATTCAGTAAAAAAATTGAATGGATCATCGGTTCCGGTGATCAGAATCTTCTGACCTTCCCTGATAATCTCAACAGATTCATTAATAAGCAATTCCATTCCAGATTCATTTTCATACTGAGCCATCAGGTACGTGTCGTGATTTCCCAACACAGCAAATGGGCCATCTGAAGTTTGAATATACTTTGATAATATTTTAAGTGGTTTCAAAACATGACTGAAGCTTCCAGAAACATCACGCCGGTAATCGCCAGTCAGTAAACAAGTATCGAATTCGAGGTCTTTTATTTTATGAATGAGTAGCGAAGCAAACCCCGGAATGCTATCGATATGAAGATCAGATAAATGAAGAATCCGAAAACCATTGAAAGCAGGAGGAAGGTTGGGAAATTTCAACGTTAACTCGTTCACTTTGATTGTTTTCGCATTACCATATCCTTTGTGGTAGTAACCGGTTATTTTAAGAAGAACCGCAAAAATCTTAAGAAAACGCAGAAAAAGGCTCCAGTGACTCTTGCTCTTTTGCCCACTTCTTTTATTGGTTATACCAATATTTTCCAGTACCGACCGGGTAGCTGCCCAAATCAGTCGTTTTTCTTTCCGTAAAATGGCAGAATCCAAAAATTGATACATACGAATCAAAATAGTCCTCCAAAGTACTAAATACTACGACAATATCACGGACTACTCTGAAACTTTTTGAACCATCATTATTCCGTCTCTGACCGGCAGGATGACGTTTTGAACACGGGGATCGTTTTGCACCAAATCGTTAAAATTGAGAATACCAATGGTTTGTTCTTCATCAGCAGCCAACGGATCAACCACTTTACCGTTCCACAAGACATTGTCGGCCAGTAAAAAGCCACCAATCGGAATCATGTCAAAAACCAATTTGTAATACTCACAGTATTCGCGTTTATCAGCATCAATAAAAACAAGATCGAACGGATGATTAATGGATGGAATGATTTGACGGGCATCGCCGATGTGCTGAAAAATACGGGCGGCCATGCCTGATTTCAGGAAGTATTTTTGTGCGATGGTTTCCAACTGATCGTCGATCTCGATGGTATGCAATTGCCCGCCGTTGGCTAATCCTTTAGCCAGACACAAGGCTGAGTAACCTGTAAAAGTACCAATTTCAAGCACATACCGAGGCTTGATCATGCAACTGATCATACTCAATATCCGCCCTTGCAGTGGACCGGATAACATGCGCGATCCAAGTACTTTCAGGTGAGTTTCTCGTTCGAGTTCATACAGACAATCCCATTCCGGAGAAATATGGGTTAAAATATATTGGTCAATCAATACCTGATCGGACATTTTACTGATAAATTAAAATGCTGTTTTGTGGTTCATCAAATATTTCATTGGCTATTTCGAGAATTTCCTGGCTTTCGATGCCTTCTATTTTCTTGAAAATAGTTTCCAGATTATCTACCTGATTGAAAAACAGGCAACTTTTACCGATCGAGAGCATCAGGTCTTCGTGATTTTCGGTCGATATGGCCAATTGCCCGATTAATTGTTTTTTTGCTCGGCTCAATTGAACAACTCCCAACGGGGTTTCTTTCATTTTTCTCAATTCTTTGTTCACCAGCCACAAGGCCTGATCGAGGTTTTCCTTATCTGTTCCAAAATATACACTGAATTCGCCGGTATCAAAAAAACCGGTATAGCCTGCCTCGACATTATAGGCCATGCCATTACGTTCGCGCAAAGCCATATTCAGTCGCGAATTCATCGATTGTCCGCCCAAAATATTGCTCAGCAAAACCATCTGCATTCGTTTCGTACTGTAAATGTCGGGAGCCAGATTACCAATAATGCAATGAGCCTGAAAGGTATCTTTCTGAACAACACGTTTTTCTGGCTTATAATTATAAAGATTCGATCGTTGTTTGCTTCGTATTTTCTCTGGAATATCCCCAAAATATTTTTCAGCCAGACGAATGAACTTGACCATTGAAATATTACCTACCGAGCTTAAAACGATCTGGTCAGTATGGTAATTCTCGTCCATAAATTTCAGGATGCTGCTTTTATTGAAAGTTCTGATAAGCTCAGGAGTGCCTAAAATATTGCGGGCAATCGGATGACCATCGAACAATATCTCTTCAAACTCATCAAAAATCAATTCCGAAGGGCTGTCCTTGTATGAGTTTATTTCTTCTATTATTACCTCTTTTTCGCGTTCCAGTTCCTTTGCCGGGAAAGTACTATTAATCAGGATATCGCTTATCAACTCCATGGAGCGTTGATAATACTCACTTAAAAAAGTAGCATAAACTGCGGTTTCTTCTTTGGTTGTATAGGCATTAAGTTCGCCACCTACGTCTTCGATCCGGTTTAATATATGAAATGATTTACGTGTCTGGGTTCCTTTAAAAATAACATGTTCAATAAAATGAGCGATGCCTTGTTCGTTAGCTTCCTCATCACGTGATCCGGTATTAATCAGCACACCAAAATGTGAAACAGGCGAATTTGCCTCCTGATGAATGATCCGGATTCCATTCTTCAAAACGAATGTTTGCATCATTTTTCTGAAAAGTATAAAAAATTTGGTTTGCAAAAGTATGAAAAAGAAATGGTTCGACACCTCACTCAAAAAAAATGCAGGAGATGAATTCATTTTTTTTGTAGTTTAAATAATTGAGCTATATTTGCAACCCGAAAGCGAAACGGAATAGCCAAAGCGACGACGTTGATTTTCAAAAAGTCCGCACCGGACTCAAAATGGTGCCATAGCTCAGTTGGTAGAGCAATGGACTGAAAATCCATGTGTCCCTGGTTCAAATCCAGGTGGCACCACAAAGGGAAGCAAATTGCTTCCCTTTGTTTTTTTATTCTTCTTCCAGAAACCTCAGATTCCTTTTCAACCCTTCGAACCGTGTCCGTTTAACAGCCGAATTACGAAACAGCTTATTAAACAATGGCTTGTCCATGTTGTTCCATTCCGTTTTGGTGAGATTCATCACTTTCGGATCAGGTGAAAAAGCAGGTTCGTGGTGCGCTTCTGATTTTAAATTCCAGGGACAAACATCCTGACAGATATCGCAGCCAAACACCCGGTTCACGAACGTTCCTTTCAATGTAGGGTCAATTTCACCACGTTTCTCGATGGTTTGGTACGAAATGCACCTTCTGGCATCCAGCACAAAAGGTGCAATCAAGGCTTTCGTTGGACATGCATCAATGCATCGGGTGCAATTTCCGCAGTGGTTGCGAACAACTTTATCTTCTTCAGGTAATTCCAGATCAATAATGAGTTCGCCAATAAAAAAGAAACTGCCATGATCGGTTGAAATCAGGCTGGTGTTTTTGCCAATCCAACCCAAACCTGCACGGGCAGCCCAGGCCCGTTCCAAAACCGGAGCCGAATCAACAAAACTACGGCCTTTGCAAGGCGAAATTTCGGACTGAATAAACTTCAGTAATTTTCCAAGTTTCTCTTTCATTACCAAATGATAATCAGTGCCAAATGCAAATTTCGAAAGCACCGGTACTTCCGGATCTGTTTGTTTCTCGGCTGGATAATAATTCAGTAAAACGGAAATAACCGAACGAGCATGATCGACCAAAAGACATGGATCAAGGCGTTTATCAAAATGATTAGCCATGTAGCTCATTTCTCCATGCATTCCACTTGTTAACCATTTCAACAACTGATCCTTTTCACTAGTCAGAAATTCAGCTGACGAAATGCCGCAATCGAGAAACCCAAGTTCCGAAGATTTGATCTTGATCCGTTCAACTGCACTTCCGGTGAGCATTTCCATGTGGCGATGTAATTCAAATTTAATTTAATTGGGTAAAAATAGCTGAATAAAGTTGAAACAAATTTCAGGAAACAAAACATTTTGCAGTTTAATCATTACTAATTTTTTGGTCTAAATATCTTTTTATTTAAAAAATGATTTTCGAGTTGTTATTAATAAGAAATTTCTAATTTTACAAGTGTCATAATAACACCAGATGTAAAACTCAGAACAATCAAATCCGTGAAAAAACCTTATATTTCAACCTGCATGAAAGCAATTTTCACCTTTGCTTTTTTACTATTTCTAAATTTTTCGCTTGTGGCTCAGAACATTCAGGAGAAAATAATAAACGGGAAATTTCAGAAGGTTAGTCTTCAGGATTTTTTCAATACTCTTGAAAAAGAACATAATATTCATTTTTTTTATAGACCTGAATGGATCAAATCCTTTGTTGTCAATCAGGAATTCAAGGAAATGCCACTGATTCAGGTACTTAATAAACTTTTCGATCGTCAGCCAATTTCTTTTCGTTTTTTTCAGAACAATTCGGTAGTGATATTTCCCAAAGGATCAGACGGAAAAAACTTGACCGATTCGCACAGCATCCAGGTTTTGGTGATTGGCGATCCGCTTAACGAAGGAAGATATTCAACTGCCAAAATTAAAGGCAGGGTGGTCGACGGTAAAAACCTTGAACCAATTACCGGGGCTATCATTTTTCATGCTCAAACCGGAACCGGAACAACAACCAATAAATCAGGCTATTACGAAATGACTCTGCCAACCGGAAGTCAAACACTTCAGATTTCATTTATGGGATACGAGGTTTTGAAACAAAAAATAAAACTAATTGAGAACGGAACTGCTGATTTTGAGTTGTTTGAAGAAAGCCATAGTCTGGAAGAAGTGACCATTTTGGGCGATAACAACAAGGCATCGAAGGCACAAATGAGCATGATAAAAGTCAATTCCCGGATGATGAAAGAACTACCGGTATTAATGGGCGAAGCCGATGTGATCAAAAGTATAATCATGATGCCGGGAGTATCAAGCGTAGGCGAAATGTCCTCGGGTTTCAATGTCCGTGGAGGCAATACTGATCAAAACCTGGTATTGATGGACGGAGCTCCGGTTTTCAACACATCGCATTTGTTCGGTTTCTTTTCGATGATTAATCCTGATGCGGTTAAAGATGTAACCCTTTTCAAGGGAGGAATTCCAGCTTCGTACGGCGAGCGCATTTCGTCAATCCTTGATGTACAAATGAAAGAAGGGAATACTGAAACCATCCGGTGTTATGGAGGGTTAGGTCTGATCAACAGCCGTTTTACGCTCGAAGGACCTTTTGCAAAGAAAAAGAAAAGTACTTTCCTGATTGGAGGCCGAACAACATATTCCGACTGGTTGATGCGTCAATCGCGCAATGCACAGTTCATGAACAGCGTTGCTCATTTTTATGATATAAATGGAACGCTAAACCTGGCGCTTGGCACGAATAATAGCCTGAAACTAATGGGCTACCTCAGCAAAGACGTGTTCAACCTGAATTCGAATTCACTTTATACCTACGGAAATATCCTTGCTTCGGCCAACTGGAAAATGAATATTTCCAAAAAACTGATTTCGAACCTAAATCTGGCTTACAGCAAATATGATTTTACGCTCGATCAAAAAGATCAATATATTTCAGTAGATGATTATACCCTGAAGACTGGTCTTGAATACGGCAGCATGAAATACATTCTTTCGTGGTTGCCAAACGAAAAAAACCGTGTCAATGCCGGGTTTCAAACGATCGGATACAAGATTCTCCCAGGAAAGATAGTTCCTACCAGTGAACCGACAAATGTTGTTCCTGAAAAAATTGCCGACGAACAGGCCGCTGAACTTGGAGCTTTTATCGACGAAGATGTTGATCTTTCCGCTACCACGGCTCTATATGTAGGCTTACGTTATGCCCGTTTTATGAGTTTGGGGCCGGCTACTGTTTTAAAATATGACCCAACCCAAACGATCAACTCAGGTTCGGTGATCGATTCAACAGTATACGGAGCATGGAAAACAACTAAAATGTATGATGGTATCGAACCACGCCTGTCGCTCAAGTTCAACCTCACCAGTGGCGGATCGTTCAGATTGAGCTATCAGCGTATCCACCAGTTCATGAACCAAATTTCGAACACCTCTGTCATTTCACCTGCTGATTTCTGGAAATCAGCCGATGCAAATATTCGTCCACTCATCAGCGACCAGTTTTCGATCGGCTTGTTTAAAAACCCGCAAAAAGGCTTGTTCGAAACATCGGTTGAAGTGTATTACAAAAACCTTCAAAACCTGATGGAATATAAAAACGGCGCTGTTTTGGTTATGAATAAACATATTGAATCAGACATCATCAATGCCAAGGGGTATGCCTACGGGCTCGAATTGTACATAAGAAAGAGTGCCGGAAGATTAAACGGATGGGTAAGCTACACCTATTCGCGTACCATGCGGAAAACTGACAACAATTTTCCTGAGGAAGTGATCAATAACCGTAAGTATTATCCTTCGGTGTACGATAAACCTCATGATTTATCTACCGTATTGAATTACCAGATTAGCCGTCGCTGGCGGTTTTCAAGCAATTTTGTACTCTCGAGCGGAAGGCCTATCACATTACCCGAGCAAAAATACACGTTCGACGACAGACAGGTGGTATATTATTCTGACCGAAATAAGTACCGAATGCCAACCTATCACCGTATGGATGTGAGCATTACCCTTGACGAAAACCTGCGCAGGAAGCGTATGTGGAAAGGAAGCTGGACATTCTCGATTTACAATCTGTATGGACGTAAAAACCCCTATTCGGTATTTTACCGGAAAGATGCATCAATCCAGCTCTTAGATAAAAACCAATATGCCATCTATAAACTTTCGGTTATCGGAGTGCCCGTGCCGTCAATTACTTATAATTTTAAATTCTAATGCAAAAAGAACTTTACTATATTGCATCTCTTGCAGTATTATTCGTTTCGTGCGAGGAATATTATAAACCCGAAATGAAGAAAGTTCAGGCACTGATGGTTGTTGAATCGCTTGTAACGAACGATCCAAAACAAAACTATGTTAAACTTACAAAATCGCTCGATTTTTATTCTACTGATCAGGCAGAAGAAATTGAGGGAGCTAAAGTTGAACTGATCGAAAGTGAAGGTTCGAGCTTGACAGGAATAGAATCAAGTACTGGTAATTTTACCTTTTCAAATACACCGATTCCCGGTAAAACGTATTATTTGCGTATCATCTGGGGAAATGACACTTACGAATCTGAAAAAGTGGTGATGCCACCATTACCCACCATTGATACACTCTATACCAAACATGTCATTTCGCAATCGTACCGGAACGAAATTTACGGACCACCTATTTTGGTTAAAACACCTGGACGCGAAGTTTGCATCGATGCCACTTTTACACCTGAGTTGGAATATTACCGGTTCAATTGGCGGGCAGTTCTTCAATGGGTTAGTAAGCCATATTATGGATGGACGTCGAAATATGATAATGGAATATTTAATATTGTAGGCTCTAAGGATTTTAACCTATCTGCTAAAATCACCCAACATCCTGTTTTGTTTCTGCAATACGATACCCAGGATTTTCTTGATCCTTCTCAAACTCCGCTAGGTTGGATTGTTATTGTTGACCAATACGGAATTCAAAAAGAATCTTACGATTTTTATGAAACGTTGAATAAACAGATATCAGCAGAAGGAAATCTGTTTGATCCGGTACTCACACAGGTCAATGGAAACATCCACTGCACAAATGATACTTCAAAGGTCGTTGCGGGTTTTTTTGATCTGAATTCATACCGTCAATACCGATATTTCCTGAGAATAGGGATGAGGATCAATGTAGAAAACTATGCAATTCAAAGGCGTATTAACAGGTACCCTGATATTCCTTATTATGGAAGTGTGTTTGGGGGTCGTCCGGAATTTTGGGAATATTACTAAATGAAGAAACTGACATACATATTAAGTGGACTAGTTTTGCTTTTGTTATTCTTTGTTTCGTGCGAAGATTATTATAAACCTGATATGAAGAAAGTTCAGGCGCTGATGGTTGTTGAATCACTTGTAACGAACGATCCAAAACAGAACTATATTAAACTTACTAAATCGCTTGATTTTTATTCTACTAATCAGGCAGAAAAAATTGAAGGAGCTAAAGTTGAACTGATCGAAAGTGAAGGTTCGAGTTTGACAGGAATAGAATCAAGTACTGGTAATTTTACCTTCTTAAATACACCGATTCCCGGTAAAACGTATTATTTACGAATTTCCTGGGGAAATGACACTTACGAATCTGAAAAAGTGGTGATGCCACCATTACCTACCATCGATACGCTCTATACCAAACATGTCATTTCGCAATCGTACCGGAACGAAATTTACGGACCGCCTATTTTGGTTGAAACACCTGGACGCGAAGTTTGCATCGATGCCACTGTTACACCTCAGTTGGGCTATTATCGGTTCAACTGGCGGGCAATTCTTCAATGGGTATGTTTTCCAGGCGGATCTCCTCCTCCATGGTATGGATGGAAGTCGAAATTCGATAATGGAATATTTAATATTGCAGGCTCCAGGGAATTTAGCCTATCTGCTAAAATTATCCAACATCCTGTTTTATTTCTGGAATACGACACCCAGGCTTTTCTTGATTCGGCTGCTCAAACTCCGCTTGGTTGGATTGTTATTGTTGACCAATACGGAATTCAAAAAGAGTCTTACGATTTTTATGAACTGTTGAACAAACAGTTATCAGCAGAAGGAAATCTGTTTGATCCGGTACTCACACAGGTTCATGGAAACATCCACTGCGCAAATGATACTTCAAAGATCGTTGCCGGTTTTTTTGAGCTGAATTCATACCGTCAATACCGATATTTCCTGAGGATAGGGATGAGGATCAATGTAGAAAACTACGCAATACAAAGGCGCATTAACAGATACCCTGATATTCCTTATTATGGATATGTGATTGGGTACCGTCCGGAATTTTGGGAAGAATATTAAATGAAGAAACTGATATATTATTAATTAAATGAAGAAACTGACATACATATTAAGTGGACTAGTTTTATTATTCTTTGTTTCGTGCGAAGAATATTATACTCCCAAACTTGACGTTGTTCCGGGTATGCTGGTTGTTGAATCACATGTAACGAACGATTCGAATCAAAACTATGTTAAACTTACGAAATCGCTCAATTTTTATTCTACTGATCTGACAGAAAAAATTGAAGGGGCTAAAGTTGAACTGATCGAAAGTGAAGGTTCGAGTTTGACAGGAATAGAATCAAGTACTGGATATTTTACCTTTTCAGATACACCTATTTCCGGTAAAACATATTATTTGCGAATTACCTCGGGAAATGACATTTACGAATCTGAAAAGGAGGTAATGCCCCCATTACCCACCATTGATACACTTTATACCAATCATACAGTTGAACTATCCTACCGCACTGATGCTTACGGCGGACCAACGAAAATAGAAACTCCGGGCCGCAACATCTGTATCAATGCTCCGATCACCCCTGCTCTCCAATATTACAGATTTTTTTGGACAGCAATTCTTCCATGGAAATATGTACCACCCATGCCTCCGGGGTCAATATTTCCTCCAGCTGTTATTTCCGGCGCGAGTACTTATCATCAAATTGATTTATTCAACATTGCCGGTCCCAAAAAATTTAGTATTTCTGACGAGATAGAAAACCATCAAATCCTGTTCCGTGCGTATGATACAACGATATACCTCGATTCGGCAAGCCAGGTACCGGGAGGCTGGACCATTATTATCGACCAATATGGAATCTCCAAAGGTTCATACGATTTTCATGACAAACTGAATCAACAGTTTTCGGCGGAAGGAAATTTGTTCGATCCGGTGTTAGCTCAGGTTTATGGAAATATTCACTGTATAACAGATCCAACAAAATTAGTTCTGGGCTTTTTTGACCTGAATTCATACCGTCAATACAAATATTTTTTTTATTCCTTTGGATCAGGAGAAGGCAGCGTAGTTATTCCGCACCGACTGAGCAGTAATTTTAACATTCCGGGTCGTGTTCCCAAGATAGGTAACACGGCTGTTATCAGATAAATATTTATATAATGAAGAAACTTATATACATATTAAGTAAATTAGTTTTGATTTTGTTAACCTTCGCCTCATGCGAAGATTATTATAATCCACACCTGGACAGCGTTCCGGGATTGCTTGTGGTTGAATCACATTTTACAAACAACCTAAATCAATGCTATGTTAAACTCACAAAATCAATCGATTTTTATTCTACTGACCAGGCAGGAGAGATTGCAGGCGCTAAAGTTGAACTGATCGAAAGACAGGGTTCGAGCTTGACAGGAATAGAATCGAGTACTGGCTATTTTACTTTTTTAAGTACACCCATTCCCGGAAATAAATATTTTCTGCGTATTACCTGTGGAAATGATATTTATGAATCTGATAAGGTCATAATGCCTCCGCTGCCAACCATCGACACGCTTTACACAGAGAACGAAATTCAGAAAAGTTACAGAACCGATGACAGTGGGCCTACACTGGTTGAAACTCCGGGCCGCAACATTTGCATTGATGCGCCTATAACTTCCTCGCTCGAATATTACCGCTTCAACTGGAGGTCCGTCATTCAATGGGGATATGCTTATCCGGCTCCACCAATCCCGCAAAGAATACTTTATGGATGGAAATCGAGGAGTCAGGAAGGTTTATTTAACCTTGCAGGTCCTAAAGAGTTCAGTGTCACAGATAAGGTCGAACAACATCCGATCCTATTTATGAACTACAACTATCTGACATATCTCGACTCGGCAACTCAAATAAAAAGAGGTTATATCATTATCATTGACCAATATGGAATTACGAAAGAAACTTATGATTTTTACGACAAATTAAACCAGCAGTTTACTGCTGAAGGCAGTTTATTCGACCCCGTGATGACACAGGTAACAGGAAACATTCATTGCACAACAGATCCAACGAAAACAGTGGCAGGTTTTTTTGATTTGAATTCATACCGCCAATACCGCTATTTTATGGATTTTGGCAGCAATGAAGAAAGCGCAGTAATTCAACGACGAATCAATCGGAAAGTGGACATTCCTGGTAATGGATTTTTAGTTAATATAGCTCCCCAGTTCTGGGAAAATTACAATTAAATGAAGAAACAAATAATCCTATTATTGCTACTGATTGTCGCAGTGACGACAACGAAAGCACAAAAAAATTCAGGATTTAATTTTTATTCTGACCGCGACGTTTATATCAGTGGCGAAACCATGCTGGCGAAAGTGTATACGCCGTTGGATAATCCTTCACGGATAGTTTATCTCGATCTTGTTAATCCACATGGAATAAGGATAACTGGCATTTCGTTGCAAGTTAAAGAAAATCAAGCCGATGGATTTCTTGAACTACCCGATTCACTCAGTTCGGGAACCTACCTTATTCGGGCTTACCAAAAAAACACGGAAGGCAAACTCAAAACCATACGCGAAGTATGGATTTCGAACCGGTTTGATGAAATGGGAAAAGCCGGCCATCTAAACCGACTGGATGGATTAGAAAAAATTAACGATAGATTAACCGACCAAATTGATATTGAAGATATTGCGTCTGAATATCGTATAAATAGTGCGATCACGTCACAAATCAAAATCGAAAAATCGCTTCTGAATGAAATAGATGGAAATCTGCTTGTTAGTATTGCCCAAATCGAGCCATCCTTCGTCGGATCATCTTTTAAATGGACTTCGGATCATGGAAAAGAAGGATGGACTGAGGATAAAGGCATAATCCTTTCAGGAACAATTACCGACAAAAAAACATCGGTCCCCTTAACCGGAGCAACCGTTTACCTCACAATTCCAGATTCGATCCCCGGATTCCAATATTATGTAACACGTACTGATGGCCGTTTCTATTTTCTGTTGAACAATTATTTTGGCCCGATTGAGGCCTTCATTCAATGTTACAGCACAAGCCAAACGCAACGCCCGAAAATTAAAATGGATGAACTTTTTGCTCCACCCGGAACGTCTCCAAAATTTACGCAACAACCAATTCCTGAGGAATTTAAAAAAAGCATAGCCCGAAATATTGATGCTATAACTTTTCAGAAGATTTTCGCTCAGGATAAATTCAGAACGCTGAATCTCAAAAAAGAAAAACAAAATTTGTATCCCTATTACGGCGAGCCAACAAAAACAGTTAATCCACAGCTATTTATCGATTTGCCTAATTTTAACGAGATTTCGAAAGAACTTTTGTCCGGCGTAAAATTCAGGAATTACAACAATGAACCAACCCTTCAGGTAATTAACAGTGCGACACGTCTCTTCTTTGAGGAGAAACCACTATTACTGATCGACGGAATACCTGTCAACGACCTGAATGTGATTAAAAATATGGGGACAAAAGATATTGCCCGGATAGACATTTGCCAAAACGAACGTTTTTACGGTAACCTCAGGTTCCCAGGCGTTGTGGCAATCTATTCGACCAAAGCCGATTATTCCATACTTCACGAATCAGACCAACTCATTCATTTAAAACTCGAAGCATTTCAGTTACCTGTCGCATTGGCCGAACCTTCAATTCCCGAACCTTCGATCCCCGATTTGAGACAAGTTATCTACTGGAATCCTTCAACCATACCAAGTGAATCTTTCGGTGTAAAATGCTACACTTCTACTGTGACAGGTACTTTCAAACTTGTTATTCGTGGAAGGTTAAAAGATGGAACAATAATTTTTTCAGAAAAACAATTTGAGGTAAAATAACATGACTACCAAGCTTTTAAAAACATTACTGCTTTTTCTGGTATTGATTTTCGCTCAGAATGCTCGATCTCAGGAAATTCAAAGTCCTGATTTAAAATTCAATAAGATAAAAGGTGTGCGCTTTATGCCATATCTTTACTATCGTGGGCTTCCATTTTTAAGCAATGAATGGCAATCCGGAAAAATTGAGTTTACCACTGGAGAAATTGCTGACAGCTTAAACCTGGTGTACAGCTCGTTTAAAGACGAATTGATATACTACAACAAAACTCTTTCAGCCCAAATTATGATTGACAAAGCCAGTTTGAACGGATTTTGGCTCACTGAGAAGAACGGCACCACTCACCAGTTCAGGAAACAATACTACAATGGTTTTTCGGAAGGCGACCATTTTTTTGAAGTACTCTCTTCGGGTGAAACGGATTTGCTTGTGTACCGTAAAGTGGAATTGAATACCTCCATCCTCTATAAAGACGAGAAAGGCGCTTTGAAAAACATGGCTTACGACCCTTCCTATCAGTACTATTTCTATTCGCCAAAAAAAGGTTATACGTTCGTCAGATTGAATAAAAATAGCTTACTTTCGAAATTCAACAAACAAAATCAAAAACCCATCAAAAAATTACTCCGGAAAAACAGCATTAGTGTTAACGGAGAAGAAAACTTCGTTCGCGCATGGAAAATAATTGAAAAAGAGGGCTTTAAAGTGCTGTTTCAGGAAGATTCTCCACAAACTCAAAAAAAACAGCTCTAAAAAAGAAGATTTTCTGGATTCGTTTTGTTAAATTTATGGAGTATATCCGAAGCTATCTATCGGAACACCATTAACCAGACCAAGCGAATGAAAGAAGAATTTCTGCAGTTTATTTGGAAACAGGGGTTGTT
>Ga0302296_1001164_pt1 | contig 19602 bp, 17 predicted proteins | sample III_Fen_N3_1_FD_194546 | JGI IMG/M metagenome (GOLD analysis project Ga0302296, IMG submission 194546) | Peat permafrost microbial communities from Stordalen Mire near Abisko, Sweden - III_Fen_N3_1 | ecosystem: Environmental > Terrestrial > Soil > Wetlands > Permafrost | place: Sweden: Abisko...
CAGAAATACAACGGGTTAACCAACCTGCGTTTCGACGATACCAACCCTTCGAAAGAAGAAACTGAATATGTTGATTCCATTATGGAAGATGTCCGCTGGCTGGGTTTTGACTGGGATGACAGGCTATATTATGCCTCTGATTATTTCGACCAACTCTTTGAATTTGCTGTAAAACTAATTAAAGAAGGTAAAGCCTACGTTGATGATCAGAATGCAGAAACAATAAGCCTTCAGAAGGGAACGCCTACGCGTCCCGGAGTAATAAGTCCAATGCGAGGCCGTTTGGTTGAAGAAAACCTTGATTTTTTTTACAGAATGAAAGCCGGTGAATTCGATGAAGGTCAGCGGGTTTTACGTGCAAAAATCGACATGGCCTCTCCAAACATGCACATGCGTGATCCTATTTTGTACCGCATCATGAAAACACCTCATCACCGCACCGGCGAAAAATGGTGCATTTACCCGATGTACGATTTTGCTCATGGACAGTGCGATTATTGGGAAGGGATCACCCATTCAATTTGCACTTTGGAGTTCGAAGTTCACCGCCCACTTTACGATTGGTTTGTCGACCAGCTTATGGATTCAGATTATCGTCCAAGGCAGATCGAATTTTCGCGATTAAACCTCAACTATACCGTTATGAGTAAACGTAAATTACTCGAATTGGTGAAAGACAATCATGTGACTGGTTGGGATGATCCTCGAATGCCTACAATTTGCGGTTTACGCCGACGTGGTTATACTCCCGAGTCGCTTCGTAATTTTGCCGAACGAATCGGAGTAACTAAAACTGATGGAATTACCGATGTTGCACTTCTCGAATACAGCATCCGCGAAGATTTGAATAAAAGAGCACAGCGCGTGATGGGCGTTCTGAATCCGCTGAAAGTAATTATTACCAATTGTCCTGAAGGCACGGTTGAACAGTTGGAAGCTATTAATAATCCGGAAGATTCGACAATGGGTACGCGTATGGTTCCATTTACCCGCGAATTGTATATCGAACGTGACGATTTCATGGAAGAACCACCAAAGAAATTCTTCCGTTTGTCGCCAGGAACCGAAGTGCGCCTTCGTTATGCCTATTTTGTTACTTGTAACGATGTGATTAAAGATGCTAATAGTGAAATCACCGAAATACATTGTACCTACGATCCGGCTTCACGCGGCGGAAATTCTCCCGACGGACGAAAAGTTAAATCGACAATTCACTGGGTTTCGGCTACCGAAAATGTAGAAGCTGAAGTCAGACTCTACGATCGCCTTTTCTCCGACGAGGAACCCGATGGACACAAAGACATCGATTTCAAGGAATTCATGAATCATGATTCGCTGCAGGTTTTGCCCAAATGCTACATCGAACCATTTGTAAAAAACGCTAAAGTATTGGATCACTTTCAGTTCGAGCGTTTGGGCTATTTCAATATCGATCAGGATTCAACTTCGGAGAAACTTGTTTTTAACCGTACCGTTCAGTTGAAGGATACCTGGGCAAAACAATGTAAATAAGCTTCGACAGGCTCAGCTCTCGAAAAGTCCGAAGATTGGAGGCAGAAGTCCGTGTAGACGCTCCCTGAGCGCGAAGCTGTCGAAGGGAAAATACCGAAAAGGGTGGAATGAAAATTCTGCCCTTTTTTATGGCCGACAATTTTACTGAATAGTCCTTTTTACATCTTGTCAATTTTAGCAGCCAAAATGAAATCATTTTCAGAAAGTCCGTTCACAGAATGTGTCCACAATTCAATGACAACCTTCCCGTAATAAACGTGCATAACCGGATGATGATTCTCTTCATCTGACACTGCTGCCACTTTATTTACAAAACTAATCGTTTGCTGGTAATTCTTAAAGTGATATTCTTTGACGATCTTTTTGTATTCGATTACATTCCAGCCTTCTTCAATATTTTCCCGATATTCAGCAATCTGTTTTTGATCAAAGGCAAGAGTACCTCCTTCGCAGGGAACGCATTTCTTTGTACTTAAATCCATGGTGTCATAATTTTAAACGGATGTATTTTAATCCGGGTTAATAAAATTCTGAAACTTCTCACAACCTATTAACAATCAGCAGAGCTAGTTGTTCCCCATTATTAAAAAACCATTCTGATTTTCAGCTGTTGTAAATAGTTGAATTTATTCAAATACAAATTGTCATGGTACAAAAATCTATTCTCAAAATAAAACCACTTGGATTCCCTTGGGAAACCCTTGACCCGTTTATTTTCTGTGTCCATCATCGCGACGAATATCCAAAAGGGAATGAGGAAATGGGGCCTGCGGTATCGCTTAAAGGTCGAGACATTGGTCAGGACTTTACAAAAAAAGATGGCTGGCGAATGTATCACGGTCAGAAGATTCCAGGGTTTCCTTATCATCCTCATCGTGGTTTTGAAACCGTTACTGTGGTAAAAGAAGGACTTGTAGATCATACCGATTCGATGGGCGCAGCAGGTCGTTTTGGCAAAGGTGATGTGCAGTGGATGACCGCCGGGAAAGGTGTACAACATTCAGAAATGTTTCCACTCATCCATCAGGATAAGGAGAACCCAATGGAACTCTTTCAGATTTGGCTGAATTTACCCAAGGTCAGCAAATTTGTTGAACCATATTTTAAGATGTTGTGGGATGATCAGATTCCTCTTTTTAAAGAAACCGGAAGTAATGGAAAATCAGTTGAAATAAACGTGATTGCCGGAACAATTTATAATACCAAGGCTCCTGCACCTACACCCGATTCCTGGGCAGCCAATCCAGATCACGAAGTTGCCATTTTAACCATTAAACTTGAAGCAGGAGCTGAATGGATATTATCAAGAGCAAGTTTGGACGCAAACCGAACACTTTATTTTTATAAAGGGAAAGGATTGCAAATTGATGGTGAAACCATGCCTGAATATCATTCAATTCAGGTGAATGCGGCCAATGAAATTAAGCTTCAGGCCGGAAATGAAGATTGCTTTTTGCTGATGTTACAGGGGAAACCCATAAATGAACCCGTCGTTCAGTACGGACCTTTTGTAATGAATTCAAAAGCTGAAATTCAGGAAGCGTTTCTGGATTACCAGCAAACCCAGTTCGGTGGATGGCCGTGGCCCAAACACGAACAGGCACACGACCGGAATAAAGGAAGGTTTGCCTTATATGCCGATGGTACTGAAGAATTAAAACCTTAGACCAAAGCTGGCCTTCTATGCTGATTTTGATTTTAAATGTTTCCATTTTATGCAAAACAAGTATAGAAAATTTACTGAAGAGATTTTGGGAATTGCCGGTATTCAAATTAATGGAAGCAATCCCTGGGACATTCAAATTCAAAACGAGAATTTTTACAAAAGAGCGATTACTGAAGGCCCTCTGGGTGTTGGAGAATCGTATATGGATGGAGATTGGGATGTCGAAAGTCTGGACGAATTTATTTGGAAAGTTATACAGGCTCAACTCGATCAAAAAATTCAAGGGAAATTTTCAACTCTATTGCGGTTAGCTAAATTGCGGCTATTCAATTTACAATCGAAAAACAGGGCATTTATCGTTGGCGAAAAGCATTATGATTTGGGGAATGATCTTTTCAGAAATATGCTCGACCCTCGTATGAATTACAGCTGTGGATATTGGAAGAATGCCTCAAATTTGAAGGAAGCACAGGAAAATAAATTGGACTTAATTTGCCGGAAATTATACCTTGAACCCGGTATGCTGGTGCTTGATATTGGGTGTGGTTGGGGCGCTTTCGGAAAATTTGCTGCTGAGAAGTACAAAGTTGAGGTGGTCGGTATTTCAGTTTCGAAAGAACAGGTTGAGTTGGGCAGAAAATTGTGCACTGGTCTTCCGGTTGAATTCAAACTGATGGATTACCGTGACCTGAATGAAAAATTTGACCGAATTGCGAGCGTCGGAATGTTTGAGCACGTGGGTGAGAAAAATTATCGGACTTATTTTGAAGTTGCAAACCGATGTTTGAAAGATGACGGGATATTTCTGTTGCATACAATTGGCAGGATAAAAGCGCCAAAAGCAATTGATCCATGGACGCATAAATACATTTTTCCCAACGGCATGTTACCATCTGCCATTCAGATCAACAAAGCCATTGGGTCACGTTTTGTAATGGAAGACTGGCACAACTTTGGTCCCGACTACGACAAAACGCTGATGGCATGGTATAATAACTTTGTACTGAATTGGGTTAAAATAAAAGGAAACTATTCCGAGCGGTTTTTCAGAATGTGGAAATATTATTTACTGTCTTCTGCTGGCTCATTCCGCGCCCGACGAAATCAATTGTGGCAAATTGTCCTGTCAAAAAATGGAGTTCAGGGCGGTTATCAATCAATTCGGTAACCCGAACAATTTTGGCAAAATGCAATAATTAATAATGTCTTCTGAGAAATTGTATTCTGAAATCTAGCTTATGAATTAAATTGAGTTTCAGGATGCCCAACGGTATCGGAACGTTTCCGGCTCAGATATTCAACCCTCAACATAAGCATGAGCAAAACCATTATACAAACAATCGCTCTTACTGAATAAATAGTTGCGAGTGTTCCTTTACTCGATAATAGTGAAATCGCCGGAGTGACTGCCATTGCGATCCATATCAGAAATGACTCGGAATTTTCGCGGGTCTTCCATAGGCGACTGACTACTGGAAAATAGGCAATTACCAGAATTCCCTGAGTTAAGGTATGGGTTATAACATGATTTTTGGTAACAAACCAAAACAGCATAATAATAAACACCGCGACAAGGCACCCTTTATCGAACCTACTGAAACGAGAAGTATGGTCTCCCCAAAGATAAATAGAAATGGTTACACTAATAGCAAGAGCCAAATCGGTAGTATTCAAAATATTGTCGAGTAAACTGAAATTATCAGATTCTAAATAGGTTGCCAAACTAATTGCAACGGCAATGGTAAAAAAGATCCACATAGCCAAAGCAGGTCTTATTTTCTGTTTGTAGGTTAGCCATCCGTACCATCCGGCAATTAGAAGATTAAGAAGTGAAACTCCAAAAATGGATATCTGTTGAATCAGATTTTCGGGCATAAATACAGTTTTGAATAATTTGTAAACAAGTTGCAAGTATATCACATTATTCGAAATTATATTCATTCATTTTTAATGATTGAATTGTACCTTTGAAATATAATTTAGAATACCTCCATCATGCGTGCTTTTATCAATGAAATAGAAATCGCCAGCATTCTTGAACGAAATCAACATCCTGATCCTGAGAAAGTTAGTGCTGTATTGAATAAGGCTAAAGAAATGAAAGGCCTTGATTTGGAAGATGTTGCCGTTCTCTCAAACATCAGCGATCCAATGCAGTTGTTCGAGCTTTTCGAAGAAGCCAATCACATCAAGGAAAAAATTTATGGCAAGCGATTGGTGATTTTTGCGCCACTATATATTTCAAATTTGTGTGCCAACGAGTGTAGCTACTGTGCTTTCAGGGCAAAAAACGAGGCCATTAAGCGGCGTTCGCTAAATCAGGCCGAGATCAAACACGAAACGGAGATACTCATCAGCCAAGGACACAAACGGATTTTAATGGTTGCCGGAGAATCGTACCCAAAACAAGGGTTCCAATATGTAATTGACTCCATTGCCTCAATATATGAGGCAAAAATTGGTAATGGTGAGATCCGGCGGGTGAATGTCAACATTGCACCTCTCGACCTATCTGAGTTCAAGTTGCTGAAAGAAGCAAAAATCGGAACCTTTCAGCTCTTTCAGGAAACATACCATCACCAAACCTATCACGAAGTACACACCGGAGGGAAAAAGACCGACTACGACTATCGTGTAACGGCACTTCACCGGGCCATGGAAGCCGGTATCGATGATGTTGGAATCGGCGTGCTGTTTGGATTAGCCGATTTCCGTTTCGAGCTACTGGCCTTGATGCAACATATTCAAGAGCTTGAAAAGGTTTTTGGAGTGGGGCCGCACACCATAAGCGTTCCACGAATCGAGCCTGCAACAGGATCTGACTTGGCTTCTCATCCACCACATGCTGTTTCCGATCTTGATTTTCGTAAAATTATAGCGATACTTAGGCTGGCGGTGCCATATACGGGCATCATCATGTCGACCCGCGAAACTGCGCACATGCGACGCGATACCTTTGCATTGGGCGTTTCCCAAATTTCCGCCGGAAGTCGCACCAATCCGGGTGGATATAGCGACTCCTTGCATGATGACAGCGGTCAATTCTGTCTGGGTGATCACCGTACTTTAGATGAAATTATCCGTGACGTGGCCGAAATGGGTTATATTCCGTCGTTTTGTACTGGATGTTACCGGCTTGGACGCACCGGTCAGGATTTTATGGATCGGGCTAAACCTGGCGACATTAAAAACCACTGTAACCCGAATGCGGTTTCTACCTTCATGGAATACTTGATGGACTACGCATCATACGAAACACGCCTGATTGGTGAAAACCTGATTGAAGATGTGATTGACTCGATGCACGGACTTGCTCGCGAAAGAGCTATCACCTTGCTCGAAAAGGTAAAAAAAGGCAGCCATGATATGTATTGCTAAAAAATCAGGGAGATGAAGATAAAAGTCCTTTCAGTAAATACCTCCGAAAAAAAAGGAACCCTAAAAATGCCTGTCGACAGCATTCAGTTGACTGAAATCGGGGTGGTTGGTGACGCACACTCAGGCAAATGGCACCGCCAGGTTAGCTTGTTAGCAACTGAAAGCATTGCCAAATTTTCGGAAGAAGCTGGACGAAATATCAAATATGGCGAATTTGCCGAAAACATTACTACGGAAGGACTTTTACTGCACGAATGCCGTCCGCTCGACCGTTTTCGGAATGACGAAGTTGAATTGGAAGTGACCCAAATTGGTAAAAAATGTCATGGTGACAACTGCGCCATTTTTCGCGAAGTGGGTAATTGCGTGATGCCGAAAGAAGGTGTTTTTGCCCGTGTCATTCGATCTGGTAATTTAAAAGCAGGCGATCAACTGGAATACATTCCCAAAATAATCAATATCCACATCATCACGCTTAGCGATCGTGCCAGCGCCGGTGAATATGCCGACAAAAGCGGCCCGCAAATCAAAAATCTGGCAGAGACTTTCTTTTCAGGAATTAAAAGACAAACGATATTCACCAATCAATTAATTCCTGATGATCCAAAAAAACTTTCACTTCTCATTAAATCAGCTATTTTGCAGGATGCCGATGTTATTTTTACCACTGGCGGTACCGGAATCGGGCCACGCGATTTTACACCGGAAACCGTTCGTTCAATTCTTGATAAGGAAATTCCGGGAATCATGGAATTGATAAGGGTAAAATACGGGATGGAGAAACCGGCCGCTTTGCTTAGTCGGGGAGTTGCAGGCGTTGCCGGCAAAACATTGATATACACCCTGCCCGGAAGTGTTAAAGCTGTAAGCGAATATTGCAATGAAATTCTTCCAACGATTGAACACTCAATGTACATGATTGAAGGAATTGACAGCCATTAAAATCGTAATTTAGTTTAGTTTCTAATTAATATTCAGGAGGAAAATAAAATGATAAACGCCATTATACTTATCAATGCAGAACGTACCAAAATCAATTCAGTAGCAGAACAATTAGTTAGCTTGTCCGGAATTACCGAAGTTTATTCTGTTAGCGGAAGATTTGATTTGGTTGTAGTTATCCGACTTCCACATGCCGATGATCTGGCTGAATTAATTACTGAGCAAGTCACCAAAATTGAAGGAATCACCAAAACTGAGTCGATGGTTGCCTTTAAAACACTTTCGAAAAGCGATATGGCCAACATGTTCGAGTTGGGTAATTAAACTCTTAACACTTCGAAATTATTCTTAATCATTCATTTTCAGAGGGATATTAACAAGTAATATTTTTATGTAATTACTTTTCCCGGCTATTCTATATTTCATTTTTTGGTTGTATTTTGTTCTTGCCCAAATCAACCCAAAAACCTAACCGAGATTAGCAATGCCTCAAGAAAAAGTCATTACCTATAATAATCTATCCTTTAGAATCAATTCTGAATTTGAATATCTCGAAGTCTTGATTGATGACATTAACTTTTCAGATCAAAAAAGCTACATCCATTCAGTTTCGAACCTTCTTGAATTCGCATTAGACGTTAATACTCGCTACCTTATATTAAACGTTTTAAATTCAAAGTTCAGGATCAAACCAGAATTATATTCATTTACCAGTAAAAACATCCTCGACCCATTAAAGTCTAACGGAGTCAAAAAGATTATTTGTATTGCAACTGAAGAAGAATTCGAAAACCATTATAAAAAAATTGAACTAATCGAACCTTTCATTAAGGCACTTCCGTCAAAAGCTGAGGCAATAAAATGGATAACTGAAAATCCATAGAATATTCTAGACAAACCAATAAAAGACCGTTCATTTAAACAAGAAAACTGTTCCATATTTTTCTGAGTTTTTAAACAAAACCCCAATCCAACTGTTTCTATTTCTTACAATTAGTCACTTAAGAAAACAGTTAAACCTCAAAATCCAGAAATTATGAAACGTAGAAATTTTATTGCCCTCGTAGGAACCACGCTCGCCGCTGCCCCCGTCTGGTCAAATGTATATAACCCAGCCGTCCCAGCACCGAAAGCAATTGATGTTACCTTTCCTGAATTACCATACGCCTATAACGCACTGGAACCATATATTGATGCCCAAACCATGGAATTACACTACAGTAAACATCACAAGGGTTATTTCAATAATTTTATGGCAGCGATTAAAGATACACCAGCTGCGCAGATGGATTTGAAAGACTTATTTGCCGGAATTAGCAAACAAAGCGTGGCGATAAGAAATAATGCAGGAGGATTTTACAATCATTCACTTTTTTGGGAAAATATGACACCAGCCAAAACCAATCCTTCTGCAAAACTAAATTCTGCCATTGACAAAAGCTTTGGGTCGATGGATAAATTTAAGGAAGAATTTGGCTCGGCTGCCAAAAAACATTTTGGAAGTGGTTGGGCCTGGCTGGTAGCCGGTAATGATGGAAATCTTTTTGTTAGCGACTCGTTAAATCAGGATAACCCGCTAATGGATGTAACTGAAAAGAAAGGTACCCCGTTATTGTGTCTCGACGTTTGGGAACATGCTTATTACCTGCATTACCAGAACCGCAGACCTGAATATGTTGATAATTTTTGGAATATAGTGAACTGGGATGTGGTGAGCAAACGATACGATAGCCGATAGATTATATTCAAATCAGTTTAATGAGCGGTTGACTTGAAGTCACCCGCTCATTATATTTTCGGACAATTCGATCGTCATTTTTCATACCTTTCCAGCATTAAATAATTGATGTCATGATTGAAAATGTTGTTATTATCGGGGCAGGAAATCTGGCCACTCAATTGGCCTTAACCCTATTCGAAAAAGGGATTCAGGTGAAACAGATTTATAGCCGTAAAATCGAATCCGCAACTGAACTTGCCGGAAAGGTGAATGCCAAATTCACCAATGATCTGTCACAACTTGTTTCGGAAGCCGATTTGTATGTAATTGCAGTAACAGACTCAGCCATTCAGGAAGTATTGGAAAACCTTCGGTTAAAAGATGATTTGTTGATTGTGCATACGGCGGGCAGCGTATCTATGAATATTATGGAAGGATTCACTACCAATTACGGCGTATTTTATCCACTCCAGACTTTTTCGAAAGGCAAAAAGATCGATTTTTCAACTATTCCGATATGCATTGAAGCCAATCATCCTTCAAATTTCATGAAGCTTGAAAAACTGGGTGCGAAACTTTCGACTTCCGTTAACCAAATAAATTCCGACGAACGAAAGACACTTCATCTGGCTGCCGTTTTTGTCAACAACTTTGCAAATCATCTTTATGCAATTGGCGCTGATATTCTTAACGACAAAAAGCTCGATTTTGATCTTTTAAAACCGCTCATTAAGGAAACTGCCGAAAAAATTGAATCGCTTCATCCTATTGATGCGCAGACTGGACCTGCCAAACGGAACGATCAAAGCATCATCAATGCCCAATTAAAAATGCTTCAGGATAAACCGGAGTTTCAGAAAATCTATAGCTTTGCGACCGAAAGCATTTTTCGATTACAACAAAAACACGACCATGACCTTCTTTAAAGAAAGACTAAAAAATATCAAAGCATTCATTTTCGATGTCGACGGAGTATTGTCGTTGGAGGTGTCTCCTCTCGACGAAACTGGCGACCCGGTTCGAACGGCCAATATCAAGGACGGATTTGCGATCCGATATGCTCTAAAAAGTGGTTTTCAGATGGCCATTATTACCGGAGCAAATACACAGCGGGTAAAACTTCGGTACCAAAAACTGGGAGTCGAACACATCTATATCAATTCGTTCAATAAAACCGAATGTCTGGATGAGATTCTGGCAAAAACCGGCTTGCAAAAAGACGAAATTCTATACATGGGCGACGACCTGATCGATTTCTCCATTATGAAAGAAATTGGTGTTCCAACTTGCCCCATTGATGCCGTTCCTGAAATAAAAGCTATTTCGCTGTACATTTCAGACAAAAAAGGCGGCGAAGGCTGCGTGCGCGATGTGATTGAACAGGTGATGCGAGCACAGCAAAAATGGTTTAATCAAGAAATTCATGGAATAAAGGCAGACTAAAAATCATTTCGTTCGGATTGCCTGGAGTTTAACTCCGAACTCCAAATTCCGAACTCCAAACTTTCAGACAATGTTTCTGCAAAATCTTGAAAATTACGAAATCATTCTGGCATCAAAATCGCCACGCCGTCAACAGCTATTAGGTGATTTAGGGCTGAAATTCAGCGTTCAGTCGATGGATATCGCCGAAGAATTTCCCGAAGGTTTGGAAAAAACCGAGATCCCCGTTTACCTGGCAGAACTGAAAGCAGAAGCATTTCGTCCGCTCCTGAAAAATAATCAACTGGTAATTACTGCCGACACCATTGTTTGGCTCGATGGAAACGTCTTGAATAAACCAGCCGATTATAACGATGGATTCCGGATGCTGAAAAACCTCTCAGGGAAGAAACATCAGGTGATTACTGGCGTGTTTATACTCTCTACAGAGAAAAAAGTATCGTTTTATGCTTTAACCGATGTTTGGTTCAAACCGTTGAGCGACAAAGAAATTCATTTTTATCTGGAACACTATCGACCATACGATAAAGCCGGCGCGTATGGCATTCAGGAATGGATTGGGCACATTGGGATCTACCGGATTGAAGGCTCATTTTTTAATGTAATGGGATTGCCGGTTCAAAGTGTTTACGAACACCTTAAAGAATTCTGATAAGTTAGGCTTAAGGCCGACACCTTCTGTGCTTTAAAACAGCCTGTTGACTTCACAATAAAACGTAGGATAAACAGTATCTTGTCCTCAAAGTCAATAAAAAACCATTGTTATGAAATTCCTCAGATTTTCTTTCTTCCTGATAGTTATTGCATTAATGACAAACCTTACTGGATGCAAACCTAAAAATCCTAAAATTGGGATATTAATGCACAGTTATAATAATGCCCGATGGACAAAAGATAAAGATTATCTGGTAGATAACTTAACCAAAGATGGTGCAGTTGTCATGCTCGAAGTTGCTGACAATGATCAGCAAAAACAAATTGCTCAGGCTGAAGCCATGATAAAAGATGGTGCCAGGGTCTTGATTGTTATTGCTGTAAATCAGGATGGTGGAGCAAAGATTGTTGAATTGGCTCACGAAGCCAATGTAAAAGTTATTGCCTACGACCGCCTGATTAACGGATGCAAACTCGATTATTTCATCACTGCAAATAGTACACGTATCGGCGAACTTCAGGCTTCATACCTCACCTCGTTAAAGCCCAAAGGCAAATATGCACTGATTTGTGGATCGAAATACGACAACAATTCGATGAAACTTTTCCTCGGGCAAATGAATGTTTTGCAACCTTTTATGGAAAAAGGAGATATTCAGGTTGTTTACAGCGAATTTACTGAGGACTGGACATCTGCTCAGGGTGCTTTGCACGCTAATCAAATCTTTGAACAAAATACAGATTCAATTACTGCAATTATTGCCGGAAACGACGCGATTGCAGGTGGTGTAATTTCTGTTTTGAAAGAAAAAGGATTGGAAGGAAAAGTTATGGTTGCCGGACAGGATGCCGAACTTGATAATGTAAAAGCCATAATGAGTGGAATACAAACCTGTGACATTCTGAAACCTTTAAAGGAAATGGCTTCAATAACTGCACAATTAGCAGTTTCACTTGCTCTTGAAAAACCTTTACAGATGAAATTTACAAACCAAAGTAACGGCAAAGCTTTAGTTAAATCAATATTGATTGATGGGATTGTGGTCAATTGCAATAATATTGAAAGTACTGTTGTTGCTTCAGGGTTTCACACCTCGGCCGAATTAAATCAATAATCAGTTTTCACATCCAGAAAAGGCTGATCGGGAAGAAATTCACTTTCAGAGCAGCCTTTTTTCGGTTCATTATAAAAATATGGATTAGTATCACTTTCGGTTAATTACATTTGCGGCAATTAAATAAAATCTGAATAAAATGTTCCGGAAAAAATTATTTGTTATCGCCTTCTTCATACTTTCAATTTTGTCGGTATCAGGCAAAGAGGGCATGTGGATCCCAACTTTGCTCAACAAATACAACATCGAAGAAATGAAGCAGATGGGCTTTAAGCTTACTGCTGAAGACATTTACAGTGTCAATCAGGCCAGCATGAAAGATGCCGTAGTTTTATTTGGATCAGGCTGTACCGGTGAATTGATTTCGGGAGATGGGTTGCTGATTACCAACCACCATTGCGGATTCGATGCGATTCAAAACCACAGTTCGCTCGAACACGATTATCTGACTAATGGATTTTGGGCAAAAACTCGTCAGGAAGAGCTTTCTAATCCTGAATTAAGTGTTCGCTTTTTAGACCGGATGGAAGATGTTTCCAATCAGATTTTATCAGGAACAGATGGAAAACCCAACGATTCGGTAGCTGTTATTATTAGCCGAAACACGAAACAAATTGTATCTAAAGCATCTGAAAAAGGAAAATTTGAGGCTTCAGTGCAGCCGCTTTTTTACGGGAACCAATACTTCCTATACGTTTACGAGGTTTATACTGATGTGAGATTGGTTGGAGCTCCGCCATCAGCCATTGGAAAATTTGGTGGCGACACCGATAACTGGATGTGGCCGCGTCATACAGGCGACTTTTCCTACTTTCGGATTTATGCCAACAAAGACAATCAGCCAGCGAAATATTCGCCCGACAACATTCCTTATAAGCCAAAGATGTTTTTTAAAATATCAATAAAGGGAATTCAGCCCAACGACTTCACACTCGTTTTTGGCTATCCGGGAAAAACTCAGGAATACCTACCATCGCAGGCAATCAGACAAATTATGGAGCAAGGCGATCCGGATAAAATCAAAATCCGAGACATGAAACTTGGTCTGCTGGCTGCCGATATGAATAAAGATCCCGGAGTTCGAATCAAGTACGCAGCCAAATACGCTAATACCAGCAATTCCTGGAAGAAATGGCAAGGCGAAGTGAAAGGACTGAAACGGCTGAATGCCATTGAAACCAAAGTCCAATTCGAGAAAGAGTTTGCTTCTTGGGCACAAAGTTCACCTCAACGGAAAACCAAATATGGAGAGGTGCTTACTTCCCTCGAAAAACTATTCGAACAACTGGCTCCATACACCAAAGCCAACGATTATTATGGAGAAATCATTCAGCGGGGAACTGACATTTTTAGCATCATTTCGTTTTTTGAATCGATTGAAAGTCGCTGGTCAAAGATGTCACCAACTGCGCGGCAAAAAGCTCAGGAGTCAATTCAGCCGAAGCTTGATGATTATTTTAATGAATACAACCAGTCCACCGACGAAAAGGTTTTTGCAGTATTACTTCGGCTCTATGCAACAGATGTTGATCCGACGTTTTTGCCTGAAGATTTTAAAGCGATGATGAGCAAAATAAGTCAGGAAGAATTAATCAGTAAAGTTTACCGAAAATCAATATTTATTGATCAGGCTAAACAGTCCGAAATTACTTCAAACTTGAATGACACCAAACTTAAAAAATTCAGTCAAGATCGGGTATTTCAAATTTTTAGGACCTTGAAAAAGCAATTTGAATCGAAAGTTGAACCATTTTACACTTCAATCCAGAAACAAATTGACACGAATATGAAACTCTATATGTCGGGAATTATGGAAATGAACCAAGGCAAGTCCTTGTGGCCCGATGCCAACAAAACGCTGCGGGTTGCCTATGGAAAAGTTGAAGGTTACGAGCCGATGGACGGGGTTACATACAAATATTACACAACGCTTGAAGGCATCATACAAAAAGACAATCCTGACATTTACGATTACAATGTTCCACAAAAATTGCGCGATTTGTTCCAGAAAAAAGACTATGGCCGATACGGAAAAAATGGGCAGATGAACGTTTGTTTTCTGGCATCAAATCATACCACTGGCGGCAATTCAGGCAGTCCGGTAATTGATGCCAACGGAAACCTGATTGGCGTGAATTTCGATCGCGGCTGGGAAGGTACGATGAGTGATCTGATGTTTGATCCGGAAAGATGCCGGAATATTATACTTGACATCCGTTATGCCTTGTTCATTACCGATAAACTTGCTGGCGCCGGTTACCTGATCGACGAAATGCAGCTTGTAGAATAAAACACCCTACGATCGCCCACATATTGAAAAGAAAGGAATGATGGGTTCAGTTTATCGCCCGGGAATATCACTAAAAAGGATTTGGCTTTGTCTCATTGGCTTGGCGCTGCTCTTTTCTGCTCATGCTCAGGATGCAACCAAAGACTCGAGCCTATTTCCTGACGATTTGTTTCTATCAGAAGTAAATCCGTTGCATGGCTTCGGGATATTTACATTCAACACACCTTTTTATATCGGTGCTTTTAAAACCAAAGAGCAAAAGTTCTCGGTTGGCTATTCGTTTGGCAACACCTGGCATCCGCTTTCAACGATTTACTATCCTCAGAATATGACGGCCCGGCAAACTCAGGAAACAAATGCGCTGTACATAACCGATCGCCCGGCTTATTTTGAATCTGAAGGCATAAGCACGCAAAAAAAAATGTTCTCAACCGATGGTGTTCTTCAAGACCTGAGTTTTACTTACCTGTTGCAACTTGCCGATAAAGGTTCCTTTATCTTCAAGCTGAATACTCACTTCCTTTCAGGAGGAAATTTTCCACTGCACTATTTGGCAAGTGATAAATTCATTGAAAATATCCATACGCAATTTGGGACAGAGGATAATTTCGGCCGGAAGCTATTTCCTTTCAATCAGGCACATCTTTTCTATCAGGATGAAAATGGACGGGAAATAAGCATTGATAAAGGACAGTCTTTTCTTGGAACTTTTGACATAAATTTTTACCGACCAATTTGGCAAATTGAGAGACGGACCTCGTATTTCTCGTTACAGGGAGGTGCTCATCTGACGCTGCCGCTCAATAAATATTATCCAAAAGTTGCCGGAGGAATTTCAGCCGGGCTTTTGTTCCGTCAGAGAATAACTCCGCGATTTTATACCGATTGGGCTGCCGATTGTTCGTTCAGTAATTATTCGCTGGTCAGCCTTGGCAAAGCTCCAAACTTGATCGACCGAGACATCAGGATTTACGCAAAATCGTATATCGCGTTCAATTTGGTATCGAAAAGTGATCGAACATTTTGCTTTGGGTTGGTTTGTAATTATCAGGATTCATACCTCAAAGGGAATATTTTTAACGTCACTCAAGATAACTACCGCGATTTGGGTATTTCGTTCTTAAAAGCCGGGGACAATTGGGACGGAACCACCGTATCAAAAACACCTCGATTGTCGAAACTGACTGCCGCTTCCATGTATTATTTTTCGCTGAAGCCGTATTTCTTTTGGGGACTCAAAGGAAAATATTCTGATCTGATTTTTACCATTTGCGAAGATTACCCTTTGGTAAACAATGCCCCCGATGTTCAATTTGGATTTCAGCTAACGCGTATATTGGGCAAGGTTTCTAAGTGAAGCATCAGTCACACAAAACGCAAATGTCTTTCTTCGGATTGATCATCAAAACAGGTAAATTCCCCGCTTTTAGTATCATTTTTTTCTCCGGAAGCCCAATCAGTAAATCGATTAAAGTAATATTATTGCTTCCGGAAACGATCATCACATCACCCAGAAGCTCATCTGTTCGTGCAATGGTTTCGTCGCAGATTCCCCAGCTCGATGTTTTTCCTGCTACAGAACGGTGCCGAACATTCAGACTTGAAAGAAATTTTTGGAAAAATTGAAGGTTTCGGAGCAATTTTACAGCCTGCTCTCCTTCTGTTTCGTGTGCATAAATGAGATTTACCTGCGACTTATTAAAACGTCCAAAATACGATGCCCAAAGCGATGTTTCTTTCGAAGCTTTCCTGAAATCGACAGGAACCAAAACATTTTTATAACTCAGAAATCTTGGTATTTCTCCATTCACAAGCAGAAAAGCAATACTACTTTCACGAAAAGCCTTCATCGCCCAACTGATATCAGTCTGATGAAGCACAACCAAAACGGCCTCATAATCATCTACCAATTTCTGCATGTTATCATACAGCGATTTTTGAAGCAGTAGCCATGAAATCTCTATGTCAGGCAGATTTCCTTTCAGGCTTTTCGCTGTCTGAATCAATTTCTCCTGAAGATGAATTTTCTGAGCTTTATCTTTCCAGATTGCTGTCAAACAAAGCTCCTTCCTCAAAATGCCAGCCATGCGAACTCCATGAACAACGACTTCTTTCATCCGTTCGGTGAAATCGCAAATAACCACAATTTTTTGTCCTGAAGAATTTGACATTAGTTTGAGAGAAAAAGTCTAACGGCTCAAAGTCGAGTAACCTGAAATTCATCAGCAAACATAACTCATTTTTGCGAATGATGAACACAGCCAAAATGCAGGCAAAAGTCAGTTCCTTCGGAAATTGCTTTTGCTAACTTTGTTTAACGAATTTAAAAGCTGAAAATGATTACACGAGAATTGATTGCTCCTAAAAGTATTGTGGTTGTAGGTGCTTCAAACAATACCACGAAGCCTGGAGGAAAACTTCTGAAAAATTTGCTCGACAACAATTTCAAGGGAGAGCTTTTCGTCGTCAACCCGGGCTCGGATGAAGTGCAGGGAGTAAAATCCTATCCATCAGTCAACGATTTACCTCCGGTTGAAATGGCTGTTCTGGCCATTCCCGCTGCTGCTTGTGTTGAAGTGGTTAAAATTCTTGCCACCCAAAAAGGTACGAAAGGATTTATTATTATTTCAGCAGGCTTTAGCGAAGAAAGTGAAGAAGGACGAGTACTTGAGCAAAAAATCGTTAAAATAATTGAAGAAAATAACGCTTGTCTGATCGGTCCGAACTGCATCGGAGTAATTACTTACGCACACACCAGCGTATTCACGACTCCGATCCCTAAACTCGAGCAAATGAGTTGCGACCTCATTTCCAGTTCAGGAGCAACCGCAGTTTTCATCATGGAATCTGGCATTCCGAAAGGGCTCCATTTTGCCAGCGTATTTTCGGTTGGAAATTCTGCGCAAAACGGAGTGGAAGAAATACTCGAATTCATGGACGATGTGTTTAATCCGGAAACCAGCACTCGTGTAAAATTACTTTATATCGAAAGCATCAAAAATCCTGATAAATTATTGAAACACGCCTCTTCTCTAATCCGGAAAGGATGCAAAATAGCAGCAATTAAGGCTGGAAGCAGCGAAGCTGGAAGCCGGGCGGCCGCATCGCATACCGGCGCAATGGCAAATTCTGATCTGGCTGTCGAAGCATTATTTCGCAAGGCAGGAATTGTTCGTTGCTATGGCCGCGAAGAATTGACAACGGTTGCCAATATCTTCCATTGCAAACCCATGAAAGGCAAACGGCTGGCCATCATTACCCATGCCGGTGGACCCGCAGTAATGCTTACCGATGCGCTCGAAGATGGAGGATTAAAGATTCCACATATCGAAGATTGTGAAGCAAAAACCAGGCTCAAAAATCAGCTTTTTGCAGGTTCGTCTGTCGAAAATCCAATTGATTTTTTGGCAACTGGAAATGCTGAACAGTTGGCAGCCATCATCGACGCTTGCGAAAACGATTTTGATAAAATAGATGGGATGGCGGTTATTTTTGGAAGTCCAGGATTGTCTCCTGTGCGCGACGTGTACCAGGTTCTGAGTGAAAAAATGCGCACCTGTAAGAAGCCCATTTTCCCAATTCTTCCTTCTCTGATTAATGTGAAGGACGATATGGCTTATTTTATTTCTGAAGGAAACGTAATATTTCCGGATGAAGTTTTGCTGGGAAAAGCACTGACCAGTATCTTGAAAACCGCCAAGCCTTCCGAAGAAAAAATATTCCTTGATGATATTGATATTCCAGAAATCCGACGGATTGTTGATCGGGCTGAAGATGGATTTCAATCACCTGAAACAATCCATCGGTTGTTTGCGGCTGCCGGAATTCCGATGGTTCGTGAAATTACAGTATCTACTGAAGACGCAGCAATTGAAACAGCAAAAAAACTGGGATTTCCGCTCGTCATGAAAGTAGTTGGCCCAATCCACAAAACTGATGTTGGCGGAGTTGTGCTAAATGTTCAGAATATGGAAACCGTTCAGCGTGAATTCAAACTTCTGATTCACATCAAAGATACAACTGCTGTTTTGATGGCCGAAATGGCTTCCGGAATTGAACTTTTTCTGGGAGCTAAATATGAGGACAAGTTTGGCCACATTATTTTGTGCGGTATCGGTGGAATTTTTGTGGAAGTATTCAAGGATGTTACTTCCGGACTGGCGCCGCTAACGATGTGCGAAGCTGCTGCAATGATCAAGAACCTCAGAGCATACCGGATCATCAAAGGCTATCGGGGCAAGAATGGCGTTAGTGAACGGAAATTTGCTGAAATCATGGTGCGTTTGTCCACCTTGCTTCGCTTCGCGGTTGAAATCAAAGAACTGGATATCAATCCACTTCTTGGCGATGGAGACAAACTTATAGCTGTTGATGCGCGAATCAGGATTGAAAAATAAAGGGATTTAATTGCAGTATTCCTCTTTACAAATTCTGGGATATCCCACAAAAAGAAGGCTAATAAACTCTGGTGAAACACCTTTGTTTATTAGCCTTTATGTAGTTGTAAAAATTAATAAGATTAATCTTTACATAAATAGCACATTAAAACAGGAAAAATCCTAGTATTCAGATCTTCTGTTGCCACCAGCGCTTGAGCCACCACCACGGTTGAAACCACCGCCTGTGTTGCCACCACGATCGCCACCACGGAAACCACCGCCGCCACCAGCACTACCACCACGGAAACCACCGCCGCCGCCAGCACCACCGCTGCCGCCACGGAAACCACCGCCACCGCCAGAGTTGCCGCCACGGAAACCGCCACCGCCACCTGAACCACCACGGAAACCGCCACCACTTGGACGACTACCTTCTTTTTTCTCTTCAGCTTTATTTACAACAATTGTCCGGCCTTCAATCTCAGCGTTATTCTGTTCTTCAA
>Ga0302296_1001166_pt1 | contig 19588 bp, 14 predicted proteins | sample III_Fen_N3_1_FD_194546 | JGI IMG/M metagenome (GOLD analysis project Ga0302296, IMG submission 194546) | Peat permafrost microbial communities from Stordalen Mire near Abisko, Sweden - III_Fen_N3_1 | ecosystem: Environmental > Terrestrial > Soil > Wetlands > Permafrost | place: Sweden: Abisko...
AAGCACCGTTTTCGTGCGAATTATATGTGGAACGTGACGACTTTATGGAAGATGCTCCAAAAAAATACTTCCGCATGACACCGGGACAAGAAGTCCGGCTCAAAGGTGCTTATATTGTAAAATGTACAGGTTGTGCAAAAGATGCAGAAGGTAAAATCACTGAGGTGTATGCCGAATATGACCCATTGACACGCAGTGGGTTGGAAGGTAGTGAACGTAAGGTAAAAGGTACTATCCATTGGGTGACGGTAGCCGACTCGCTTCCTGCTGAAGTACGTCTTTACGACCGCTTGTTTGCTGTGGAAAACCCATCGGAAGAGAAGGATAAAGATTTCCGCGAATTGTTGAATCCCAACTCATTGAAGGTGCTCAACAACTGTCGCGTGGAGCCTTGGTTGAAAAGCGTAAAACCACTCGACAATTTCCAGTTCCAGCGCATTGGTTATTTCAATGTAGATCCCGATTCGATGCCCGATAAATTAGTCTTTAACCGTACTGTTTCACTCAAAGACAGTTGGGCAAAAGCCAATAAATAATTGCAGTAGTAATTTCAACTCAACAAAAAAAATCGCCCCTTTCGAGGCGATTTTTTTGCGTAAAACTATATTTTATAAGATTATTTATCTCTAAAACAACTTCCAACCAAGTGAAAGAAAGATAGCTTGCTTGCTGCCATTTGTATTCACAACCTCGTTATTTTGTAACGTTATTGTGGATGTGTTGGTAAGATATTGGGTATAGCGCAAATCAAGTGAAAACATGAGCACATCCACTCCGAAACCACCATCTATACCCCAACCTGCAGTTTTGAAATCGTGCGAAACCACATTCGCATATTGATTCCAATTAGAACTGGAACCAGCATTGATAATGGCTTTTGGACCGGCATTTACATGTAAACTCAACAGTCCCAGATTTAGAAAACGATAACCTACCAAAAGAGGAATTTCAATGGCTTGTGTTTTGTAAGTAGCTTTCATGGTAGTATTTCCAATATTCATAGTTTGAGAAATGCTCTTCACATTCAAGGCAATTTCGGGTTGGAGATAAACCTTTTTGCCTCCCAAACGCAACCATGCGCCTGCCTGATAACCGCTGGAAAAACCCGATTTGAGCTGATCTGTTGATGTGGTTAGCAGGTTTTTATTAATTAAATCATTATAACTCAAAGCGGCTTCGTATCCGCCTTTCACACCGACAGAAATTTTCTGTGCCGACAATATGCCAACAAATGCCAGCATTAAGCTTATTATCAATAATTTTTCATACCCACAATCTTTTAGTTATTATAGATATAACGTAGAAGCATACCTTATTAGTATATCAAAAGCAAATTTAGTAAGATTTTAACCGTTTGATACCAGTAATGGAGTTCTGCAATAACTTTTAAATCGCAAATCAAAAAAAATCTGCTAAAATCTGCATTTGAATCATTACATCTGTACCATTTTCTATTTGTAAAAAAAACATCAATCATTTTATTAATAGCAGTTTAATAGCAAATCAAGGAACGTTGGATTACATAAAACACGATACATTTGTAAAGTGTGACAAATGTGTACACATTAAATGTCTCGGTGATTATTCAGGTATGCAGGAAATATTTTCGTGCACCGAAATTGCACCAATAAGTAACAAATGTGGCAATAAGTTTTGAGAGCATAAAGTAAAGTCCGAGAAATTCGGTAAGAGTCCATATCAGCAAAGTGCTTATACCTAAGCCCATTACAGAAAGCAGCAGATAATAGATAAATTCGCGATGGCGTTTTTCAACAACTCTAATGGAAAAGACCCACGATACACACAAATAGTAGTTTACTATAGCGCTAATGGTGAAAGCGAGAATAGATGACGGAAGGTAATTTATTTTCAGAAAATGGGTGAAAATAAACAACATTGAAAAATCGAAGACGGTGCAAGAACCTCCTACAATGAAGTATTTGGCCGCTTGTGTGAACGTTTCGCTTTTTACAAGAGATACAGTGTACTTGTTTTTCAGGATTCTTTTCACTGTATGTGGTTGAGGTTTTAAAATGGATGAACAATAGAATAAAACACTTGTTTATCTCTTTGAGAAAATTTCAGCGCATTGATGTAAGCACCCAAATGAGTTGCCTTTTTTTTGAAAGTAGGAGATAAAACTGCCTAACCGTTTTACCATTAAATCGCCCGAATTGCGGGTCACATAAAATGGCAAATCGAACTCCGGTTTAGCCAGTTTCACAAATTCCCACGGGTGAAAATAGAGATTCAGATACCCGTCTTTTCGTAGAGTAAGTTTGGATAATAGGCAATAAACGGGCAATGGAAAGTTGTGAAGCGCAAGCCAAAATAACGGAATTCTCACTATCGGCGACACCGAAGTCGGTATTTGCCATAACTTTCCATCCTGAAATATACGGCGGGGTTGGCTAAAATTGTTGTACTTCCCGGGCAAAAAAGTCGGATTGAGAGACGAGTTGTAACTGTATCCGGCTTTTGTCAGTTCTTGTGCACTTACATGGCGCATATTAGGCATTCTAAAGCCTACTACAGGCTTGCCGGTAATCTTTTCAAGTATCACCCGTGACTGTTTCAAATGGGAAATTTCGAAGCGAGAATGATAGTAGCCATGCGAAGCAACTTCGTGTCCTTCACGCACCATTCGTTCAATCAAATCAGATGCATGGAGAGCAAAATTGGCCGTGCAAAAAAATGTTGCATGCACCTGTTTTTGCAATAACAAGTCTAAAATTCGTTGTGTTCCGTGTTTTGATATGTCCATTTGTTGCTCAAAGCTAAGCCTTTGCGAACATGGAAACGGATTGTCAAACTCCTCAATATCAAAACTTAAAAAAATCATAGGCTATAACAACTTATTTTTTATCAAAATCGGGCAAATTGCTCGACCTTACAATATACAAAGGACGATCTTTGACTTGCATAAACATCTTGCCAAGATACAAACCGATTACACCTAACACACTAAGTTGTAGGCCTGCGAAAAAAACAATGGTAAGGAGTACCGATGCCCATCCGTAGGCGTAATGGCCGGAATAGAAAAAAGAATAAAGTACATATGGCAAATACATAATGGCAATGAGCGAAAGAGCAAAACCAACGTATATGGCTGTATATAATGGCTTTACACTAAATGAGGTCACTGCGTGAACAGCCAGATTCAGCATCTTGCTGAGTGAGTATTTGCTACTGCCCGAAAAACGCTCGTGTGGTTCGTAATCAATATTTGTCTGTCTGAAACCCACCCATTGTATCATACCACGAATAAACATGTCGCTTTCTCTGAAACGAGTAAATACATCAGCTACACGCCTGTCAATCAGCCTGAAATCAGCAGTGCCGCTTTCAATTTGAATATCAGAAAACCAATTGAAAAACCAATAAAAGGCGTTTGAAGTTTTGCGTTTCATGAAAGTAGCACTCTTCGATTCGAGTCGTCGGGTATAAACAATGTCAAAACCCTCTTCCCATTTTGCAAGCAATGAAGGAATTAATTCCGGTGGGTGCTGAAGGTCACAATCCATTGAAATAACACAGTCGCCGGTAGCAAAATCAAGCCCCGCTTTCAAAGCACACTGATGACCGAAGTTACGGGATAATTCAATGAAATATACGTATTTATTTGTTGCTACAAGTGATTCAATTCGCTGCAAAGTATCATCTGTGCTACCATCGTTCACAAATATTAATTCCAAATCGTACACATCAAAAGGAAAGCATGTGTCAATCCTTTGCTTTAGAACTTCAATATTGCCCGATTCGTTGTGAGCCGGGAGCACTATGGAAACTAATTTTTTCATACGATCATTTTTTATTTTTTGAATATTTGTCGTATGGAACTCGCCCCTACTTCGGGACTCGTTTCATGTATTATTGTCTTGAAATATAGTCTTTTGACTGTTTGAAAAGCATCTCATACACAATGACTATCCAAACCAAAAGACATGGAAAAGCCATCAAAGAATAAGGCTGCATATAGTTTTTGTACAAAAACCGTGGGAAAAGATCGGAAGGAGCCATGCTGGTGAAAATGAATACAAAGGCCAACATTCCCCATTGCCACTTCTTGATAGGATGCGGCTGTATGACAAACCAAACAGCAACTCCCACCATGGCTATCAAATATGTATTCTGCTCACTACCAGTACTAAACAATACGGTGAAAAGCAAAACTGAAGCCAGCATCAGCAACTGAAATCCTTCTTGTCGGAACTTGTCAAAACGCAAATAAGTAGAACCAAAAGCAAGTAAGCCTACCAAAAGCAACGGCAAATTAGACCATTCGGGATGACCTGCTACACGTCGCACCATACCGAATACCGAAATATCCTGCATTACAGCAAATGCATTGTCATTATTTTTTCCTACAAGCGAATGAAACCATTCTCCATATTGCGCAATAATGTAGTCGGGAGAAGTAAACGCCATAGGCAACACAAAAAGTATGACTGCCCAAAATGCACACCAAGCCACAAACCTCAATTTGTGTTTTGAAAAGAAGAAAAATGAAAGTCCCACAATGCCATATAGTTTCACAAATGCTCCCACCATAATTAACAATGCAGCCCATCCTTCTTTCTCTTTTTTGAGAAAAGTAAACGACAACACAATAATAGCTGCAATGGCAATATTAAACTGTACATTGACAACAGCAACGAAAAGAGAATTAAGGCAAAACCAGTAAATAACAGCATGTTGCCATCGCTTCAACGGCAACTGATACACCGCATAAAAAAGCAACAGCACATTGGCCAGCACCCATAAAGTGCCTCCTACCAAGTCGGGTAACACAGCAAATGGCGCAATGATTAAACCAAACAGCGGCCCGTAATGGTTTGAATCCATCACTGCGGTTGGAGGCGGATAAAGCGAAACTTTATCTATAAAATGAAAAAAAACCAATTTATAAATCTGATAATTCCCATGCAATCCATGTAATAATTGCCGGATAACACCCACAAAGAGAGCAAGAGAGACCCACACTATCAGGAGGAAGCGATAGTCGGTGAAGATGGGTTTTCTCCAAAAACGCATGATAGCTCTGTTCATTTGTATGAAGAAGGGATTTGAAGCAGTAAATACATTATTTCCGCTTAATATAAAATATTGGTTGACTTGGTTTTGGTCAGCTTTTGACGTGTACAAAGATACATAATTTTACGATAATCCAAACATGTTTTTCAAATCGCATATTGCTTATTAGCAAACGATTCATCAACCTGCTTGCTTTCTGGACTTTCGTTTTTTATTTGTGCGAAGAAAAACCAAAACAGATAGTATCGTCAGGCTGAGGATAAAAGGGTTCAAGCCTTTTTCGCAGGCTATCAATAGTAGCAAGTAATGGTTTTATCAGACAAACAACCCCGGCACGTGCCTTTGCTCTGACAGCATAATAGTTGCCGTTTTCTGTTTTGAATTCGGCATTGAAATATTTGATATTAAAGAAGTTGTAAGGTATCTTTGTTTTTTTAATCAAGGCTAAAAATTCGGGCTTTCCTGCAAGCCATTGCGCCTGTTTTGCACTTGTATTCAATACCGGTCGCAGTTCCGATCGCTTGTAAAAATCGTCCCATATAACAGGAACAATTAAGCGTATGTGATAAATTTCGGCTGGAAGGGAAGGGAATTGTCGGCGAATTGCCTCTGCCCAATTTATTTTTTCTTTTGGATATCGTATCCTAAGTTGTTGAATCAATTTCGCTTCAGGAGGAAACGAATCTGCATTATGAAATGCATACCACACTTTGGCAACATACCGTCGGATAGCTTGCGGATTTCGATTATTGGACACATACCCGTAATATTCAAACAATTTGGTGGCCTTGACAGGAACGGGTCGCTTTGTTCCTCCAAAGGCAATTCCGAGCATCCGCAGTAGCTCAGTGTTATTGCCAACTGCACACCCGTGGAGATATATAAATGATTTTGCATCAACTATTGTGGAGTCGAGTGGGCGAAAAACAGTGTCGCGAATAGCCTCAAATAAACTCTGGGATGAAGTGCGAGCACCATTAGGTACCACCTTCACCGTCAAATCGACAAACTCATTGCCGTGGCTTACTAAATTAATCAATCCCCAGGGGCGACCGTTTCTTGGCGGGTTATTTTTGAGATAATTCCGTACATCTAAAAGCGAAGAAATCGTATCAATGACCACTTCTGTTTTGTCCGTTTTATTTATCCGATAATAGATATTGGCAAGCGAATAGTACGGATTTCGACTATTGTCATCTTTTCCCAAGATAAATGTGATGGAGGTGCGGGGCATGGTATCTAAAGCCACTATCACCTTTTCGTGCTTTGGCTGAGATGCAACTGTGCCCTGTTTTTTCTTTACACAAGAGACGATTAAACAACTAATAACAAGCAGAATAATTAATGTAAGTTTGTTCATAGAGAATAAGAAATCACGGTTTGAATTTTAAAAAATCGGAGTGAGAAACAAACCCCGCTCCGATTTTTTTTAGTCTTACTTCTTTTATTTCGTTAAAGAGAAATTGATTGGCAATGTATATTTAACACGTACATTTTGCCCTCTTTGCTTGCCTGGAGTCCAATTCGGCATTGATTTCACTACCCTAATAGCTTCAGCATCAAGAGCAGGACATACGCCTCGAACAACATTGACATCTGAAATACTTCCATCTTTATCAACTACAAATTGGATAATAACCCTTCCCTGAATTCCACTTTTCCTGGCCTCTTCGGGATATTTTATATTCTTAGCCAAATAACCATTGAGATCGCCATTGAGATCGCCATTGAATTTAGGCATTTGTTCCACAATTATATATACTATTTCATCACTCGAATTATTGGCTTTTGATACGGCACCCAACGAAACACCTCCATCCAATTTAAAATTAACCGGCAGCGTATATTTTGTCTTCACCGCCTTTCCTCTTTGTTTACCTGGAGTCCATTTCGGCATATTCTGAATCACCTCCACCGCCTGTTTATCCAAAGCAGGATCTACACCTCTCACAATCTGGATATTAGAGATTGATCCATCCTCATTTACATCAAATTGGGCAATTACTCTACCTTGAATCCCATTTTCTTGCGCCACTACTGGATATTTAATATTTTGTGCCAAATAAGTATTGACGTCTCCATTGAACGACGGCATTTCTTCCACAATCGTAAATACTTCGTTCGATTCCATAGGAGATTCTACTACAGTCATGCTACTTGCACCTCGAATTTTGAACGATGAAGTACCCCCAGGAGCTCCGGCATCGTATCCTACCGCAAAGTCAGAAACACCCTCCGGCAGTGGAACCGGCTGTTTTACAGTGACACGCTTTCCATCTTTATCCACCTTAAACTGTTCATCAATGGCTATAAATGAAGTATAGTTGGTCATTAGGTTGTATTTCAAGCCCAAACGCGTAATCTCTTTAATCAGTGTGCTATCGGTTCGCGAATTTCCGTATTCATTATTGGACGAAAAATAATCGAGCATTTTAATTCGTTGGCGCGCCCATAAGTAACGAATAGCAGCGAAATCGGCGTTTGGTTTCACGTTTGCAAGATTGAATTCTTGTTTGTAGGTTTTCTTTCCGGCTTTTCCTTTCACAGAGATGGTGCCGGTGGGTGTTCCTTTGTATTTGCCAAAAATAACTATTGGACGCTCTGCCAGCATATCGGGAGACGCGGATGGTTCCACATCATACACCTTAAATGTGCCGTAATCAGGTTTGATTCTTGTCAATACCGGCGTATTAATATAGTTTCTGAATTTTTCCGCCTGCTGCTCAGCAATTTCGGGTTTGGTGACAATACCCGGCTCTCCATTGCCCATGAATGCCATACCTTCAATCAAATATCTATTTACACTTGTGCCAACACCAAAACTGAAAAAATTGGTATTATCGCTATTTTTGCGGATAAAATCAAATGCTTCTTTCTCCACATCAATATAACCATCGGTAACAATCACAAACGAACGTGAAAGTTCGGGATCGATACGTGGAATAGCATAGGCGCGTTTCAATGCGCTCATCAGCTCCGTTCCTCCACTACCGTTTTGGGCATCAATATACTTAATTGCCCTGTCAATATTTACCTGATTGGCTTCAACCGAAGTTCCGCTCATCACCCCGGCTACACCAGCAAAAAGTACAACGTTGAACTTGTCACCGGGATTTAAATTCAGGATTAGATTTCTGAGTAACTTCTTCGAAATTGTGAGCGGGTAACCATTCATGGAGCCCGACACATCAACGATAAATACATATTCGCGTGGAGGAATATCCTCTTTGAGTACCTTTTTAGGAGGTTGTACCATCATCAGGAAGAAGTTTTCATCTCCATTTTGATAAAGCATCAGCCCCGACTCTATTTTATTTCCTTGTAATGAATAGTTTACAACCACATCACGATTTCCGCCATTGATTTCAGCTGGGTCAAGGTTTACTTGGGCGGTATATAAATCGGGATGAGAAACATCCATTTTATGGCTTGAACAAGTCACATTCTGAATCGGAATTCCGGCATTTATCTTCATGTCTATCCCAAATTTATAACTCGGCATTACCCCTTGCTTGGTGTAAGGCGTATTGACAAAATTATCATCAGTCCCTGCATTTGGCTTTTTCTGGTTTGAATAGCGTGGACCCACCACGGTTGGGTACACAAAAGAATAAATTCCCTTTTCGGGAACAAGCAATTCAGTGTATTTCAATTCGACCACAATAGTATCGTTCACGGCTATATTTGCTACATTCATTGTAAATACATTCGGGCGGCTTTGTTCGAGCAACGAAGCGCGCTTTCCTTCTGATTTTGCCTTTTCGTAGTCTTTTCGTGCCTTTTGCTTTTCGTCGATTTTTGCAGTAATAGTGCGTGTTCCGATAGTCATTTTCATTGCATACACCGCTGCTTTTGTTGAAAGGGGGAAAGTGTATATAGCCTCCAATGTGTTTTTCCCATTGTTGACATACATCTGTTTTACAGCCACATCGGCAATCACGCTTACAATATTCACCTTAGCCGAAGTCTCCTTCAGTGGCAAATTGTCGGTTTCGGGATGCTGGCTGATAACCACAAAATAAGGAGAGAGTGTCTTGTCAATATCTGTTTCTCCCTGAGCTTTAGCTACATTAAAATGAAAGATGTAGAAGATTAAAAGTAAAAAACACAAGTGAAATCTGTTGCGGATTGGCGTGAAATGTTTCATGATTTTATGTTTTTAGAATGATTAAAGAGCCGGTCTGATCACAAGAATCAATGTAGATGGATATCTTGATGGTGAATAGTATAATCAAGTCTTAAGTTAATTATCGGGGCAAAGATAATTCAAGAAATGAAAAATTGTACAAATCACCGACAATTTTTAAAACAAAAAAAGTGGCCATCTCAATAATGAGATGGCCACTTTTAAGAAAATGAATATTTATTCGCCGCTTAGCTTATTATTCTGCAGGAGTTTCTTCAACAGGTGCTTCTTCAGCAGGTGCCGAAGTTTCAACCGGAGCAGCAGCTTCTTTGGCTGCACTTACGGCAGCAGCTGTAATAGCAGCTGATTCTTCAGCGCGTTTTGTTGCCAAAACAGCAGCTTTAGCTTCGTTCTTTGCAGTTTCGGAAGCAAGAAGTTCTTTTGCTTTAGCTTTAGCCGCCGATGATAATTTGTCTTTGACAGAGTCTTGAGAGGCAGTTTTTGATGTTTTCCAAGCTTCAAAACGTTTTACAGCTTCAGCTTCATCAAATGCTCCCTTTTTCACACCACCTTCTAAGTGTTTCATCATCAATACACCTTCGTCTGAAAGAATATTGCGGGTAGTGTCGGTAGGTTGAGCGCCGGTGTTAATCCAATATAATGCGCGATCGAATTTCAAATCGATAGTTGCAGGATTGGTGTTAGGATTGTAAGAACCGATGCGTTCGATAAACTTACCATCGCGAGGAGCACGACTGTCGGCTACAATGATGTGGTAGTAGGCATACCCTTTGCGGCCGTGTCTTTGTAATCTGATTTTAGTTGCCATTTTGTAAATGTAAATTATTATTTATAAAAAACCTAAGTGCTTTTACACGAAAAGCGGGTGCAAAGATACGTTTTATTTGTTACAAAACAGCATGATTCGACAATTCTTTTTTAAGAGGAGCCATGTAGCGTTTCAAGGTCAAAGTTTCAGGTTTCACAAATCTGGATGATAGAAAATGTGTCAGTATTGAATTGGTAAATTAAAAACCATTGAACATTGAGCCTTGATTGTTGAAACTTTGAACCTGAAACTGGGTTCTTGAAATTTTCTATAACGATGGCAGGCTCATGCCTGTTATTTTGCGGTATAAATCGAGTGCATACACATCGGTCATGCCTGAAATATAGTCGAGAATAGATTGGATTTTCCCGTAAATATCCAGGCTATCAGTCTCATATTGAGAAGGAATGCGTCGCAGGAGTTGTTTAGAGTAGGCTTTGTGAGGAGCCAACACAGCTTGCGTCAACTCATCGAGCAAAGTGAGAATAATCTTATATCCGGCCAGCTCAATATCGAGCACCTCGGTGGCACAATAAATCTTTTTCACCGCCACCTCAGCGCATTGTTTGTAAGCTAACGCCGAAGTTTCGGGCAACCGGTCGATAAGTGAACCGACAAATGTGCCGTGCAAAATTTCAGTTTCATGGTTGACAAATACCTGTGCACACTCTTCGACTAAAATACCAATAACCGACGACCGCAAATAAGCTATCTGCTCATTGACATCGGTCACTATTTTCATTGTATCCTCAATGCGCTGCAACCGATGCTGTGGGAAAAAAGCCATCAACAATCGTAAAGTTTGTTCGGAGTTGACAATCTTAAGCTTATGCGCATCTTCAATATCCATCACCTGGTAGCACACATCGTCGGCGGCTTCCAAGAGATATACCAAAGGATAACGGGCAAAACGATTCGGATTTTCGGGATGAGGAATGACTCCTAAATCGTCGGCAATTTTTTGAAAAACCTCCTTTTCGGAATGAAAGAAACCGAATTTTGACTTTTTTGCATCTGCAAAATTTGAGAGATAAGGATATTTCACCATCGAGGCAAGCGTAGAATAGGTCAAGACAAAGCCGCCCTCACGCCGGCCGTTGAACTGATGCGTCAGCAACCGAAATGCATTGGCATTGCCCTCAAACCTCGTAAAATCAGTCCATAGCTCCTGTTCCACTCCACTTTCGAATGTGTCACTTTTTTTCAATGCAAGACCTTTGCCTTCGGAAAAATAGGTAGAAATGGCATTTTCGCCCGAATGACCGAATGGCGGATTTCCCAAATCGTGCGCCAAACAGGCAGCTGACACAATGGAGCCAATCTCATCAATAAAAGGCACCGAGTCGGCATATTTTTTCTTCAATTTTTTACTTACACTATCACCCAACGAGCGCCCCACACAAGCCACTTCGAGACTATGAGTCAACCGATTGTGCACAAATACACTACCCGGAAGCGGAAATACCTGTGTCTTATTTTGCAAACGACGAAACGGAGCTGAAAAGATAAGACGGTCGTAGTCGCGCTGAAATTCAGTGCGATCGTCGGCTTTTTGGGCATGGTAATCCTCCATCCCCAACCGCTTGTTGGTCAACAGTTTTGACCAGTCCATTATGGCCTCTCCCCCTCCCCTCTCCTCAAGAGAGGGGCAATCTGCTGTAATCATGTTTTTTCTTTAATATTTTAGCGCAATAAAATAATCTGCAAATTCAGAGTCAATCACCTCCCCTTAGAGGAGGCCGGGTGGGGCTTTTAATTTGCTTTTACTTCTCCAAAGTCTGTTTGTTGTTTTTCAACCTCTTTCAATAGTTTTTGTTGCTCCGCTTCTGTCAGCTTTTTCTGATATGATTTGCCATCTTGCACAGAAGCGTTGCTGTTTGTTTTCGGCATCTCCTCAAACAATAGTGTTCTATCGGGTGCCACACTCGAAAATTCTATTGAGGCAGAATGAGGTGCGTATTCGCCTTCAAAAAGCACCCGTGCATTGACCTTAATTTTGCCGGCCTTGGTGGTAGCACGAATCAACGCGGGAGCCGAACCGAACTCCACTACACGCGGATTAGCCTGAATGGAGGCATCACCGATAATTTCACCTTCGCCTTCGACAGAGAAAAGTACTTCCTCCTTCGCCAAACGGCGCACATTACCCTCATCGTCCATAATTTCGGCAATAACGCAGACAAAATCAGAGCCGTCGGCAGTGAGTTGCTGCCCTTCATTATCGAGCCGTAATGCAATTTTAGTGGAGCGGCGCGACGGCATTTTCTTGGTGGTTGCCACCACTTTTCCGTTAATCAGCCCTTCGGCTACAAAGCTCACTTTTTGCCATTTTTTCTGTACATACGGATATTGACGCATGTCGTAGAAGTTATACACATTTTTGAACACAATGGGTGGATGGGGCATTCCACGAAGTGCTTTGGGGGCTTTTTGAATAAGCGTATCGTGCTCATATACAATCAACCGTACCGCATCGCAATTGGTAAAGACCACCACATCGGGGTCGGAAAACGGACCAATTTCGTGGGCAATAAACACCATCGGGCTGCTATTTACCAGGTGATTGTCGGGCATTGGATTGACCTGACTCTGGAACATATAGTAGGAGTATTTCGTTTGACGGAAATTGTCCATAATACCACCCCAGTAGGGGTCGGGGTGATAGCCGCGCTGATGGTCGAACGGATGCCACAGCGCACCACCAATAAACTGTGCCGGGGCATCGCACATCTCGTTGTAAATCTTTGCCAAATGGAGCGCCTGCACAATTTGAGGCTGTTCTCCCCAGGCACGCGCCGCACGGTTGGGCGTGTTGTGCGCATACCAATCGTCCACGTATTCACCCCATTCGCGGGTGAAGATGCTCTGTTTCACCGTTCCTGTATCGCGTGGCCAACCATACACCACATCAAAATTATCTTTCACCCCAAGCGAATTGATGTCGGCCGTAGCAAAACAGCCGGGATAAGGATTTTCTTCTTTAGTGATTTTCAATGCATTCAACGAAAACTCAAGCGGGAAAGGAGTTTCGTTCAGAATCGGTTCCCACATCAATACCGAAGCATGGTTGCGGTCGCGGCGAATCATATTGCGAATATCGGAGTATATCAATTTGGCAAACTCAGGGTCTTTGTTCCAAAATTGCCAGCCGGGAGTGGCCACAATGACAAAAATGCCGAGTTCGTCGCAAGCATCCATAAACGAAGGGTCTTGCGGATAGTGCGCCACACGGATAATGCGACATCCGGCATCGCGCAATTTTTTCACATCGCGCCAGTGCTGTGAATTAGGCACGGCATTGCCCACGTAAGCAAAATCCTGATGGCGATTGCCACCAATCAGTTTTTCGTAGGGCTTGCCATTGAGATAAAAACCGTCTTTGCCACGGAACTCCGCTTTACGAACACCGATGCGCGTCATTCCACCATCTACAGAGGCTTTACCAGAAATAATCCGCGATTGTACCTGATACAAATAGGGCGATTCGGGCGACCAAAGCATCGGATTTTTGAGCTGAATGCGCTGTTTTACCTGCTTCGATTCCCCTTTTTTCAAGGATAATGCAGAAACAATTTTTTGCACCGGATTGCCGTTGGCATCGCACACTGTGGTCTCTACTTTCAGGCTTTCGTTGCGGTCGGAACGGTTTTCCACATCGGTATCAATAAACAGGTCGGCCAGCTTATCGTTGATTTCGCCATAATGCACAAAAACTCCGCCACCTGCCGGTTTCCCGGCTTCGTTAGAGTCGGTAATATGCACCGGACTTTTGACTATCAGCCAGATATCACGATAGATGCCGCCGTGATAGGCAAAATCAAGCACATTTTGTTTCTTTCCAGGAGGATAATTTTTGTCGTCGCTATTGTCGGCAGAAAGAGCCACCACGCATTTTTCGCCAGGTTTGGCACCAGCTTCGAGCAGGTCGATGCTGAAAGGAAGATAACCCCCCAAGTGTTGTTTCACCAACTTACCGTTGACATATACTTTACTTTTGCCCATCACGGCCTCGAAGTAAAGCATCACTTTTTTACCGGCCAGCGCTTTGTCCAACGTAAAATGTTTGCGATACCAGGCAATGCCCTGATAGTTGCGGCATCCGCTGGCTTCGGAAGGTTCAAGCTCCACAGAGTGCGGCGTACTCACCACGTCCCATGCAGTATCATTGAAACTACTGCCCTCGGCTCCTGCCGCATCGCCTTTGTGAAAACGCCATCCGACATTGAAATTAAACACTTCGCGACCACTATTTTTCAGGTCGTAAAATCCCGCTGCCGAAAAAGCAGGCTGATATTCTTTCGCACTGACGCCGATGACCGACAACAGGAAAAGAGAGAATGCTAAATGTTTGATTCGCATATAATTAATTACAATTTATTCATTTACGATTTACAATTGGAATATGAGTCTGTGATTTACCGCAAAGAGTTCAAAGAAATTCATGATGTTTGCTAACCCCTCCGCTTCGCTCGTCCCCTTTGATTAAAGGGGACAACCCCAACACAAGACTTTCCTTACTATTAATGGTGATTTTTGCCCAAGCAGATCTGTCTTCTCTTGTGACCAAGAGGTGTACCAGCAGGGGTAGGATTAGAAAATAGTGTGCTTATTCTTTAGTCAAACTAAAATAGAACCTGACCTTATATCCTTATTTTTAATAACACAAATAGTTTAGATTTACCAATCTGCCATCTTTCAATTTTATTACCCTTGAAAAGGTTGCAAGATAAGATCTTAATCCTTTTAGATTTGTGATTTTCTTATTGCAGTTGCAAATCCAAATATTGGTGATTTTATGTCCATCCCATTGGCACCAAATAATATGTCTATGAAAACCTATTCCTCCATGATTATACAAAATGAACATGAAACGGCTATTTCTAAAAATTGAAATAATTTGACGCTCAGGCAGTGAGCTATTTACATTATCCGTACTATTGTAATCTTCTTTAGGATTGGCAAAAGTAATATGTTCTTCGCTCCAACCATCTAATATCTTCAATAACTCTTTCGGAATCATTGACTTATCATAAAATACTTTATATTGCTCCTTTGAACATTCTTTGACTGCCGATAAATCCTTATCTGTCACTATCTTTTGTTCCCAATAGTGCTTATTTGAAAATGTATTTTGACCAAAAGAAACGATAGAAAACAGCCAAAATGTACAGAACTGTAATATTCGATCAATTATAATTTTCATGATTGATATTTTATTGTCTTTATCTATGAATCTACTTTTGTTATTTACTTATTTGGAAATACTAGTCTGGAATACCTTCACCTCTAATGGTTTCTTATTTCTTCAACTTTCTATTTTAGTTTTTCTGAATTTCTAAGTTTGTTAAAATATGCCGGATTTACAGTCATAACTGAGATTTCGTACATTTCATCATCGTTTAATTCTTCGATTTCTTTATTGTAATAGAATTTACTTGCATTTCTAATTCCTATCTGAGAAAATAAATAATCAAAGTGTGACAAATAAAAGGCGAAACATTGTTCTGTTGTGACTTCTTTATCAAGAGCTAATCCAACAATCCATGTGTCAATGGTTGAATTAATTCCTTGTATATAAGCAGCATCAATACATGGGCATCCATTTTTATAATTGCTCTGATTTGTCAATATATTAAATATGCGCTCTGTTATATGATTTTTTGAAGATGATTTAATATTTACTCCTGCAACTTTGCTATATATTCCATAGAATCTTTCAGGCAATTGAGGTGTTTGCCTGATTTCCTGAACAAGCTCTTTATATGAGTCTTTGGATATTACTGTATTAAGACTTAAATTTAGCCAAATATAAAATCCAAATATGATTACACAAAAAGAGATAAGCATAATTATTAAAACAATCAAAATTCGCTTATATGTTTTATGCATATATTGTTGATATTAAGTATATTGTGCATTACTCACTCTCTATGTTTATCTCATTTTCAATTTCTGAATTTTCAAATTACCACATTACCACTCATCCGTTCTAAACGATGATACCGGCAAACCTTCAGAGCTGAAGAGGTCGCCTACGGCAAAGTCTTTGAAAGCGTAACGCACTGCTACCGGCTTGGGCACGTCGGGCGAGGATACCTCCACTTTGTTGCGGTTGATGACCGCTTTAGCCGGATAGAACAACTTATTTTCTCCTGCAATCTCGAATGATTTCAGCTCCTTGCCGAACGATGTGAGCCAGAGAGGCGCATTGTCGAAAATCAGGATTATTTTGCCTTCTTTGTCAACGGTTATCTCTTTGAGGGACGGACTTTCGTACGCAAAACCCTTCAGTCCGTAGGTTTTGCCCAATGCCAGCAAAGCAAGACGTTCACCACCTACGTTTTTGCGCATGGGATGGATGCAGAACTCTTCGCCGATGTCCATCAACACCGCCATGCCCGAATTAGGAATCAATTTAGCTGCTTTATTTTGAGCTTCACGTAGATAGGCAGAATTGAACTTGCCGCCTTGCTTCTCTTTGGGTGAAATGGAGGCGTAGTTATAAGGAGCAATCTGGCAATAGTAGAATGGGAAATTGCCTTGGTTCCAGAGTTGGCGCCAGCTGCTCACCATCTTTTGGAACAATGCCGGATAGAGGTCGGGAAACTCGTAGTTGCTTTCACCCTGGTACCAGATGCAACCTTTGATGCCATAACCGGCAATGGGGTTAATCATACCATTGTACAACATGATGGGGGTGCGGTTCGGTGCTTTGATAGAATCGCCTTGTTGCGGAATTTTAGCGTTCGGAAAATCCTTCAGCATTTCGGTACTCATCCACGATTCGATGGTGGAACCACCCCAGGAAGAAAGAATAAGTCCGACAGGTACGTCAAGTAATTCGTTCAATGTCTTGCCAAAATAGTAGCCCGTGGCACTAAATTCGCTTACCGTTTCGGGAGTCGCCTCCTGCCAGTTGCCGATAATATCATCCACCGGTTTCAACTGTCCACTACGCTTTACAATTACTAAGCGGAGCATTGAATTCTTTGATTTCAGAATGTCCAGATTACTGTTAAGTATTGGATTGCCCTTGAAACCTTTCATCGGCATCTCCATGTTTGACTGGCCACTACACAGCCACACCTCTCCGATTAGTACATTGTTTAATGTCAGCGATTTACCATCGCTGAAAGTAATCTGGTAAGCTGTCTTTCCGGCTTTCGGAGTCGCAATTTCGGCCTTCCATTTACCATCCTGACCGGCTTTTACCTGATACACTTTTTTGTCCCAAGAAGGTATTATTTGTACCATGGTATTGGGTTTCGCCCAGCCCCATACGGCCACTTTCGACTGTTGTTGCAGCACCATATTGTCTGAAAAAATATGGGCTACTCGGATTTCGGCATTTGCCATCAAAGTCAATGCCAGACATACTAAAATTGAAATTAATTTCTTCATTTTATTTGTAAATTTGAGCACAAGGATAACACGGAAGCTACGCAACGCTGATTAACACCGGTTAAAATAAAAAAGGCAATGCCTTATCAGTGAGTTCTGTTTCAAGTTTTCAGTCAAGTGGGTTGAAGCTATTGAATGGATCGCCATTATTCCCAAACTATATATTGAAAGAGTTGTATCACCCGCTCTTTGGTAAGGGAAAGTATATCTGCCGAACATATATTTGTTTGAATGCTTCCTCCTCCGGAATATTTATCATCAGACAACAGTCTTATCAACTTAATTTGACTGTCCCTGTACAAAATCCAATTTCGTTGTGCTTGTTTAAGAATCTCTTTGTCTGTAGGCTCCAAGCCTGATATTAATTTTTTGTAGTATTTATTAAGCAGTTTGTCATATCCATTATTCAGCTCGGTTATGGCATCATTCATACCTGCTGTCGAATAATCGATACTCATTTTTTCGGAGGTAAAACGCTCAATCCGTGCAGTATCGATGGCAAACTCAATCATCAACTCTTTATGTTGGTCTTCGCCATATTTTTTATCCAGTTCTTGGCGCAAGGAAATCATTTGCTTATCTATTTTTCGGACAAGACGAACTGAATCCAAAGTTGTAAACTCGTTCTGAGCAATTGCAAAACCAGCAAAACAATAATAAAACAAGATTAAGATTGAAATTAATTTCTTCATGTTATTGTGTTGAAAATGCCATCAGAGTTAACCTCAAAGTAAACTATGAAGAAGACACAAAGTGCGCAAAGTTGATATTTATCTCTTTGCAACCTTTGCTTGAATCTCAGCGTTCTCTGCGGGAAAAGTAGCTTCTTATGAATATTCTCAATTACCAAACTTTAGATAAATACTTCCTTTTTGCATACCGCTCACCCATTTAGCTTGCGATGAAGGACCTGCCAAATCGGTAGAATTCACCTTGTTGCGCATAGCCGGAATCACCTTCAAGACCGAAATTCCGGTTTGTGGCAACGTGAAGAGTTGTGCATCGCGTCCGTCACGCGGGGTAAAGATGCCGAGATAACTGTCAGGGTCATCATTGCCAAGCACAAAGTTACCTTCTTTTGTCGAAATATTCGCCCATTTCCAGTTAGAGAAATAACCTTTGAATTCAGGATAATCGAATGACTCGCCGGGAATAATATCGTTGTAATCGCGTTGCCATACATCGAGCAGTGTGCCATGCAAACGGTTTTGCCATACGCGGTAAGGCCCATTGCCCAGCCATTGTTTGGACAGAACCTTCTCTTCGGGGTAATCGAATTTTACGCCCATCAGCTCCACAACTCCCTCGTAATCATATTGATAGTCTACCCGAATATTCCCGGTGGAAGATATTGCCCAATGGGTTTTCTGTAGATTGCCGAAATAGGTAGCATCAATTGTGACACTGTCGGTGGTGGCTTTAAAAACAAAGTTTGTAAGCCTGCTTACACCCGAAATATCGGTATAGACGCGCTCTTTGCTTTTGGCCTCCTTATCGTCGTGATTATAAAACACATCCATGGAACGATCCGCACGGCGGGCAGCTGTAAAACGGGGGCCTTGCCCAAACGAAATAGGTTTACCGGCATGAAGCACCTTCGTTAATTCTCCCGATTTTTTATCGAAAGTCAATTCATCGGAAGCCGTTTTTACCACTACATTATCGCCTTCTTCGTTAGCTGAAACAGTGCCCTTTTGAGCTGCAAAAGAGAAGAAATCGGTCGATTTTTTCCAGCTCCAGTCCCATGTCCAAATCTCATTGCCAAACGGGTCGATGGCAGTGAGATAGAGTACATCGGCCTTTCGCCAATCGGTGGGAAGGTTTAGTTTCAGTTCACCCGCAGCATGAGCAGCCACATCGGGAGAGGAAATTTCACCGGATATAATTAGCTGTTTTTCTTTCAAATATGGCAATTTAGCTAGTTTCCAGACAAACTTGCAATTCTTCAAATTAATGAAATCATAACGATTTTCGACTGGCAGTGTGCCGTTGAAATTTTCAGGCAACGATGCCACATTGACCTGCACCGGAGCCCACACCTGACGCACGGTAAAGAAGCTTCCCTCTTTTTCGTGATGCGGCCCCATGATACCATCGGGAGCCCAACTTCCCTGATTGTCAATCCTGCCATTTTGGTCGGTGCGCACCACGCCTTCGTCGGCAAACGACCAAAGAAAACCACCGGCACAACGGGGATT
>Ga0302296_1001167_pt1 | contig 19573 bp, 15 predicted proteins | sample III_Fen_N3_1_FD_194546 | JGI IMG/M metagenome (GOLD analysis project Ga0302296, IMG submission 194546) | Peat permafrost microbial communities from Stordalen Mire near Abisko, Sweden - III_Fen_N3_1 | ecosystem: Environmental > Terrestrial > Soil > Wetlands > Permafrost | place: Sweden: Abisko...
AAACAGCGACAAAGACCACGATTTTGCCAAAGACCCGATTGAAACCATCATCGACGGCGAATGGGTAAGAGCTAACGGAACAACTCTTGGAGCCGACAACGGAATTGGTGTAGCTGCTGCATTGGCAGTTCTTGCATCGAAAGATCTTGCACATGGTCCGGTTGAAGCTTTATTTACTGCTACCGAAGAAACAGGTATGGACGGAGCAAATGGTCTGAAATCGGGAATGCTGAAAGGCGACATCCTGATTAATATGGACTCGGAAGACGAAGGTGAATTGTACGTCGGTTGTGCTGGTGGAGAAGATGCCAATGTGCTGTTTAGCTTTACCGAAGTTCCTGTTCCAGCTGAATCAATTGCATTCAAATTAAATGTGACCGGGTTGAAAGGCGGTCATTCAGGATTGGATATTAATCTTGGACGCGGCAATTCAAATAAAATTTTCTTCCGGGTATTGAAAGAAGCCTACAAAGTTTGTGGACTGCGTTTAGCATCTATCGATGGCGGAAACCTTCGCAATGCTATTCCTCGCGAAACATTTGGTATTGTTACCGTTCCGTATGCAACTGCCGATAAATTAGTTGGATTGGTTGCCGGATTGACTACCATTATCAAACGAGAACTGTCAGCCACTGAGCCAACGCTCAAAATCGAACTTTCTAAAACTGAGATGCCTGCATCGTTGATTGATGAAAAGACACAGATCAACTTAACTCATTCTATTGTTGCCTGCCCTAACGGAGCCATTCGAATGAGCGATAGCATGCCCGGACTGGTGGAAACCTCAACCAATCTGGCCATCGTAAAATCAGACAATGGCAAAAAAACAATCAATATTTCCTGCCTGATGCGCAGCTCTGTTGATTCTGCCCGTGGCGAACTGGGATCACGAATGGATTCTGTATTTTCATTGGCTGGAGCCAAAGTTACCTTAACAGGTGGATATCCGGGATGGAAACCAAATATGGAGTCTCCAATCCTGAAAACCATGCAGAACGTTTATCAGGCCAAATTTGGTCGTATTCCTGAAATTAAGGCCATTCACGCAGGACTGGAATGTGGTATTCTGGGTGGAACGTATTCACATTGGGACATGATTTCATTCGGACCAACTATTCGTTTTCCACACTCTCCCGACGAAAAAGTAAACATCGAATCTGTCGGAAAATTCTGGGACTTTTTGGTTGAAACACTGAAAAGCATTCCAACGAAGTAGATTTTTAGAATCTAAAATTACAACACAAAAGGATTTCGTTTCGTAAGAGACGAAATCCTTTTTCGTTTGCCTTACTATTGAGAGCCATTGAAATAATACTAATGTCTTCCAATTCCTGCCTTTATTTTTTGTCGGATTTCAAGTGAAGCTTCGGAAAAAAGGAATTCACGAGTTGAATCGGGCAGGAAGTCAATAATCTGTTCCAGTTCATCGTGTTTGATGGCCTTCCGAACTTTCGAAGCGCTGATATAATCGGGTGAGTTGTCTGCTCCGGAACTTACTGCTTTCCTGGTGATTTCAACGACTTCGACACCAAAAGCTGGAAGAATTGCTTTCATCGCCTGATTATAAGCTCCCGTAACTTTGCAGTAATTCTCTGTTCCAACATAGCGCTTTTTTATTCCCATAATGGGGACAACATAATTGGCAAAAGTTTTGACATCCAGTTCTGCCTGTTTCTGCATTACATCGTTAATCGCTTCATGCTTTAGAAAATAGGATGGAAAAATCGCTCCTGAAACAATGTACATTCCGCCTTTCACCATTACTACATTCTTAAGGTGCGCTATTCCTTTACGAATCAATTCCCAACGAACTGAAAACGGGAAAGCAGAACGATCTTCTTCAACAACAAACAAATAGACAACTTCATTTTCGGATGCAGCCTTTTCAATCAGGAATTTGTGACCGTTGGTAAATGGATTGCAGTTGACCACCATTGCTGCCACATTACTGGTTTTAACCGGAACACACAGCGTTTTAAGATATTCCTGATAGGTAAATACGGATTCGAACCCAAATTCGAGTAGCGTGAAAAGAGGTTCTGCAGTTGCAATTTCGGTATACCCTAAACCACGAAACCGGACTGAATTTTCCGGACGGGTATATACAAATGTATGCTTATAAATCTTCAGGAGCTTTTCTGTCATATAGGTTACAATCAACGCAAAAGCAGTCGTATCACGAAACTTTGGAGCAACAGCAACATATTTCAGAACTCTCCCCAGATGAGAACCTGTTCCGACCAATTCACCTTTCAGATTGTAAACAATCATGGTACATTCCACCTCCGCAGGATCGAACTCGAACCCAAGTGACGTAAGGAAATCCTTCACCAGTTTGAGGTCGAAAGGATTTTCAAGATCAAGTGTCTCCTGCCTAAAATCGGTATCTTCAAATGTCATCTGTTCAATCTAAAAGGTAAAAAGCTTTTGTTCGTCTGCCTGAATGACCGACCAAACAAAAATAGTGACTGCCAGCAAATCGGCAGAGCCACCTGGCGAAATATTTTCATTTCTGCAAAAATCGATTACTGACGAATAATTAGTCGGGTTGAAATCTTCAAAAGCAATTTTGCAAAAGGACTTAAAAGTACTCAAAACTTCAGGATTACTCCGGAAAAGAATATTGGTATCATTATTCTCTGCCGCAATGAATAGAAAACATTTGATCAATGCTTCGTCGCCGAGCTGTTTGGAATGAAGTAAGGCTGGCAAACCACAATTGAAAACCGTTGCAAATCCGCTTTCCGCCTCACCCCGCGCTCCGCTGAATCCATATTTCACGAATATTTTTTCGCCATGACTTTTCCCAGACGAATTGGAATTCAATAGCTCTTTTTTGACCATATTCTTGCAGACACTCCGGATGATACCGCGAAATTCTTCTATCTGAAAATGATCACTTCGGCTAAATAACTTTCCACAAGCGAAGAGCGAAAGTCCCATTAAAAAAATGATCCCTTTTTGCGTATTGACATTTCCGGTGACATCAAACATGGACGATTCTATTTGCAATCCAATTTTTCGCAAGCGAGGTAAGGCTTTAGTTAAATCGTCATCCTGAAAATTAAAACCCTCGAGCACTAACTCGCCAAACTTTTGCGAAATTGCTGTAGTGGAATCAATAAAAGTCTGATAATTCATATCTGTATGGCTTCCAGGGCTGAGCTGATCGACTAATCCAGGCTTTGGCGTTAGTGAAATCTCAGCTAAAATTGACTGTTGTGCCAGAGAAGCTAGTTTTTCGATAATGCGTTCATCTCTTTTCGTTCGACCATATTCGGCCATTTTAGAAAACATGAAGGACCTCAATTCATCGAAATCGTGCGAATTTTCACGCCGACATTCGATGGCCGGTTTTTCACGACAGTAAAAACATAATTTTGATTTTCCAGACGATATGGTATTTCCATTCTGATCGTTCAAATCCACATCAATAAATCGTCCTAATGGATGGGTTTCTTCAAAGTCTTCACAAATTTGTTTGATTTCCGCAAGATTTAAATTACCCAATGAAAACGGAACAAGGTAAAAATCTCCGGCAGCATCGCATTGTTCAACAGCCTCCTTTTCCAGAATATCAATTTGTCTACTGAATAAAGCACATTTCAAATCGTACAAACAAGATTGGAAGAAGGCACTCGCAATCGAATTGCTTTTGGGAAAACCGGGAACATTCAGACTTAAACTTAAGCATGGTAACCCTTTCAACGCAATTTGACTTTTCAGAAAAGCCCGTTTATCTCGGGCTTTTAATATAGATTCGAGTGGTTCGATAGCTATTCTTATAAATTTGTTTATTGTTTGACTTTTGAAACAGTCTCCGTTTTGCCTATTTCTCTTTCAACTGATGAATCACATCAATTATGGTTCCATCGCGATATTCAACAACTCCCACAATCTTGTCGGTATATTCGAGCGGCGCCGGAATTCCGGTTATCTTGTCAACTTCAATTTCGAGATCGTGAATATCCTTAATATTTAACCCAGCCCTGCGGAGGTTTTCTTCCAGTTCAGGAAATGCCGGATTCACACAAATTCCACGTTCAGTTACCAACACATGGATCGATTCGCCTGGAGTTACAATGGTGTGAACCCGTTTCTTTATAATTGGAATACGACCACGGAACGAAGGACAAACCACAACGGTTAGTTTTGCTCCTGAAGCAGTATCGGAATGCCCTCCTGATGCGCCACGCACATTGCCTTCAGATCCTGTAATGACATTTACGTTAAAATCAACATCAATTTCGAGCGCACCCAATACAACCACATCAATTTTATTGGTAATGCAACCGCAATTAAACGGATTGGCATAAAGAGCCGCCGGAATTTCGATGTGTCGACGATTATTCAGGAGTGAATTACTTACCGTTGCATCAAACGACTGTACATCAAAGATAGTCTCGAAAAGTCCGTCATTCAACATGTCAACACAATAGGACGTAATTCCACCGAGCATAAAACTTCCTTTAATGGCCTTGGCTTTCATTTTTTCGCGAATGAATTTGGCCACCGCCAGCGAAGCTCCACCGGCTCCAACCTGAAAGGCAAATCCGGGTAAAAAAAATCCGGAGTGTTCGATCACATCTGCGGCAAGTTTGGCAATCCGGAGATCCATTGGCGAATTGGTGATACGGGTGGTTCCTGTTGCAATTTTTGAGGCATCGCCAATCGAATCGACCACGACAACCTGATCAACAAAGTTTTGGGAAATTGATAGGGGAATGCACGGAAAATCAACCAGATTGTCGGTTACAACAATAACTTGCTTGGCATATCGGGCATCAATAACAGCATAGCCAATCGATCCAAATGCTGATTTTCCGTGAGAACCTGTTGCATTTCCTTCACAGTCGGCTGCCGAAGCCGCAATCACGGTCAAATCAATCTGAATCTTTCCGGTATGAATACTGCGAACCCGTCCTCCGTGTGAATGAATAACCACTGGAATATCAAGCACTCCTAGAGCTACAGCCCGTCCCAATTGACTTCGGATGCCCGACGAATAAATTCGTGTGACCGTGCCATCTTTCAGGTAAGGAAGAATCGGATCATGACATTCGTTAAGCGAAGAGGAAGCCAGCGTAATTTCTCGGATTCCCATATTGTGTAAAATAGTGAGCGTCTGAACGAGCAAAATATCGCCATTACGAAGATGATGATGAAACGAAACGGTCATTCCATTGTGCGGATTGCTGCGCAAAATAGCTTCTTCAAGTGAATTGCACAATTTGCTCTGATGGGGCAAATAGGCCTTATTTGGTGCCGGAATGGTAGGTTCATCCATCCAACCTTTACGCAGTTTTGTGAGCGCACCTTGAAACGGTTCTAATTTCCCGATCCCCTCAATATATTCAGGAATTTCACGACCTAAACTATTTAGCATTGCACATGTATTTTAGTTGATTCGAATCTGATTTGATAATAAAAAAAGCAACGACCGATGACCTACCCGACCGTTACGTTAGCCAGTCGAAGGATATATTCGGCACGGGTTACAATAGGTGCATCGATCATCTTTGCATCAATGGCAAAAACGCCAATGCCAGCGGCACTGTTAATCTTGAACTCTTTGACAATGCGGTATGCTTTTCGGATTTCTTCATCGGTAGGCGTATAAATGTCGTGGATGATTTCGATTTGTCGCGGATTAATCACGGCTTTTCCGGTGAAACCAATCTTTTTGGCATATTCAGTCTCTCTCCGCAAACCTTCTTCGTCATTCACGTCAGGGAAAACGGTATCAATCACATCAATATGACTGGCTTTGGCGGCCATGACAATCCTCTTCCGTGCAAAATCGATTCCAGCGCCGTCAGGAGTGTAAACAATATTCATGTCGGCAGTCAGGTCTTGTCCACCAATTGTAATGGCGTCAACACGATCAAACTTGCTGGCAATATCAAATACATTCTGAACGCCCATGGCTGTCTCGATCATGGCATGAAGGGTCATTTTGTTGTGCGGAAGATTGTGTCGATCTTCAATCTTTTCAATAATTTGCAACAATTCGGCAACTTCTTCTCCCGATTCAGTTTTTGGATAGCGAATTGCAGATGGTTGAAGAGGAACAATTGCTTCGAGATCTGCCAACCCAAAAGGTGTACTCAGATGATTCACCCGAACACAAACTTCAGAGTCGTAAAAATCAATCGCATTAATCATATTCCGAACCAAAGACCGGGCAGCATCCTTTTGATTAAGGGCTACGGCATCTTCCAGATCAAGCAAAATACTATCAGCTCCATACACTCCGCCTTGCTGAATCATTGCCGGATTATTTCCCGGAATGTAAAGCATTGACCGACGCTTTTTAAATTCTTTTGTCATAGCTGAATTATTTTAGGGTTCCTTCCTGTTCCCCAAGCGATCGTTTGATGGCTGTTTCGAGGCGGGCTTTAATAGTTGGTTCAAGTGCACCTTTATCTTTTGCGATCAAATGGACATCTGTCATGTCGTATTGATCCAACATTTCAGCAACAATCCGGTTAAAATTGTCTCCAAACTGCTGCATTACCGTTGATGATATTTCCAGTTTCCGGCCTGAATTGTCAGGACGTGGTTCGATGAGAAAAATGACGTCACTTGATTCGAAAGTGCCAGATTGTGCGGCTATTTTTGGCTTCATGTTCAATTATTTATTGATTACTTTGACCTCACAAAAGTATGACTTTAAATCATCAGGGAGATGATTTTTCGCAATAATATATTGAATTTGGGATGTACTTTTCAGAAATTACTTTAGGACATAAAAAAAGAAGACAACTAAGTTATCTTCTTTTTTTGTGGGCGATGACGGATTCGAACCGCCGACCCTCTGGGTGTAAACCAGATGCTCTGAACCAGCTGAGCTAATCGCCCTTTTTGTTATTGTTTTGTGAACGTTCTTTATTTTTAAAGCGTTGCAAAGATATACTCCTTTTTGATATCTGCAAACAAAATATTTAAAAATTCTTACAAAATTTCGGCCACTACAAAAGTGCTCCCACCAATAAAAATAAGGTCGCTTTCTCCTGAATTTTCACGGGCAGCAGAAACCGCCTGCTTGACCGTGGAATAACAAATACCTTTTAATCCAAACGGTTTGGCTTTCAAGGCCAGTACCTCAGGTTCTGCAGCACGTGGAATAGAAGCCTTGGTGAAATAATAGGTTGCATTTGCTGGAAGCAGTGACAAAACTTCATCCTGATCCTTGTCGTTGACCATACCAATAACCATATGCAAATGTTTCCATGCAGTCTGATTAATTTGCTCGACCACCAATTTGATTCCTGCCGGATTATGCCCGGTATCGCATATCACGAGCGGATTATGACCTATTATTTGCCAACGTCCCAACAGTCCGGTATTACGAATTACATTTAGCAAACCTTTCCTGATCTGGTTTTCTGACAAATCCCAGCCGTTCTCATTCAACAAATCGATAGCTTTTAAAACTGTAGGTACATTATGCCTTTGATATATCCCTAGCAAGTCTAATTTCAAATCCGAATAAAACAATTGGTTGTTTTTTTTGATATTCAGGCTTTGCTTTCCGTCGATAGTCAGCATCGAATAATCTGCCCGGTATTCCTGATCAGCAAAAACCAGCTTCGTTTGCATCTTTTCGGCAAACTGTTCGAACACAAGACTGGGTTCAGGAGAAGTTTCTCCAATAACCACAGGAACACCCTTTTTAATGATCCCGGCCTTTTCTGTAGCGATCTTGGGCAAGGTATTGCCCAGTAAATACATGTGATCAAAACTAATGTTGGTGATTACCGAGATTTCCGGAGCAATGATATTGGTCGAATCCAATCTTCCGCCCAGACCAACTTCAATCACTGCAACATCAACTTTCCTACTTCGGAAATAGTCAAAAGCCATTGAAACAGTCAGCTCAAAAAAAGAAGGCTCCAGTTTTTCAATTTCGTTTTTTTGCTGAAACAGTTCGGTGAACTGAACAACCGCATCTTCAGTAATCATTAGGCCATTTACGCGAATTCGTTCCCTGAAATCTTTCAAATGTGGCGAAGTATAGAGGCCTGTTTTGTACCCGGCTTCCTGTAAAACAGAGGCCAGCATATGAGAAACAGACCCCTTCCCATTCGTTCCGGCTACATGAATGGTTTTAAATGACCGATGCGGATGACCAAACATTTCATCAAGTCGAATCGTATTGTCAAGGTTGTCTTTATAAGCTGCGGCCCCAGTTCGCTGAAACATAGGCAACTGACTATACAGATAATCGAGCACTTCCTGGTAGGTTCTCATGGATAAAAACTTATGAACAGTAGTTGAAAAGTTTAACGCATCAAAATTGAGAATTTAACTGTTATATTTTCAGTTGTCCTTTCATATTTTTCTACATTTAGACAAATCTTAAGATGGAGCGAGATGGCTAAGAAAAAACAAACCAAAATTTTCGTGCTCGATACGAACGTGATTCTGCACGACCATACCAGCATTTACCAGTTTCAGGATAATGACATTGTAATTCCAATAACAGTTCTCGAAGAACTGGACAAGTTTAAACGGGGAAACGATCCGATCAACTTTCAGGCAAGGGAGTTTGTGCGCGAATTGGATGAAATAGTAGGCGATCAGCTATTTAATGGTGGCATCAAGCTTGGACCAGACAAAGGGAAACTGATTATAGAACCCGGGAAGCCTATTCCTGAAGAAATGAAAAATTCGTTTCGCGAGGATATTCCAGATCATCGCATATTAGCTATTGCCATGTATATCGGCCAGAAATTTCCTGATCGCCCAACCATTCTGGTTACCAAGGATATTAATCTCCGAATGAAAGCCAAATCGTTGAAAATTCAATCAGAGGATTATTACAACGACAAAGTAAAAGACATTCAAATTTTGAACAAAAGTGTTACTGAATTTGAAAACTTTAGCGATCAGTTGATCGAAAAGTTGTATAGTGAAAATTCAATTCCGGTTGAACAAATGGGACTGGCAGAAACTCCGCAAATTAACGAGTATTTCATCATGAAGTCGCCTAAAGCAAGTGTTTTGGGACGATACGATGGTGGATTGAAAAAGATGGTTCGTGTTGAGAAAAAAACAGCATACGGAATCAAACCACGAAATGCAGAACAAACGTTTAGCCTCGACGCCCTTTTTAACCCTGAAATTAAACTTGTTGCATTAACCGGAAAAGCCGGAACTGGGAAAACATTGCTGGCACTGGCTGCAGCGCTCGAACAACATAAAAGCTTCGGTCAAATATTACTGGCCCGTCCGATTGTTGCACTGAGTAATCGTGATTTAGGATTTTTACCTGGTGATGCACAGGAAAAAATCAGTCCGTACATGCAACCATTGTTCGACAATCTATCTGTCATCAAGCATAATTTTAATGCCAGAAGTGCCGAATTTCAAAAAATAGAAGAGCTACTCAAAGAGGATAGATTAGTAATTACTCCATTAGCTTATATCCGTGGAAGAAGCCTTTCAAATTCATATTTCATTATCGACGAAGCCCAGAACCTGACCCCCCACGAAATTAAAACCATTATTACCCGTGCAGGCGAAGGCACCAAGCTGATTTTTACGGGTGACCTTCAACAGATCGATTCTCCATATTTGGATATGAAGTCGAACGGACTTGCCTATATGACCGAAAAAATGCGGAACCATGAGATTTTTGCACACATAAATCTGATTAAAGGCGAACGTAGTTACTTGGCTGAACTAGCCAGTGATTTATTATAATCTTCGCATCCATCAGTTGAAACAGACGGCAAAGAATATGCTCGATGAATAAAAATGCGCTATCCTTTGCTGTTTGCCTTTAGGCAACGGTAATATATTTTTGTATTTTTGCCGCCTGATGGAAAGAATCTTAATGGAATATTCAGGCAAAAAAGCTTCATTTTATACACTTGGCTGCAAACTCAATTTTTCAGAAACATCAAGCATTGCCCGACGCTTCGAGGGTGTTGGATTTGAACGTGTTGAGTTTATTGATAATGCCGATGCGGTGGTTATTAATTCGTGTTCGGTTACCGCCGAAGGCGACAAAAAAACCAGAAACATCATTCGTCAGGCAATACGCAAAAATCCTGAGGCCTTGATTATTGTGACCGGATGCTACGCTCAGTTACAACCAGAAGCCATTCTGAAAATTGATGGAGTTGACCTGATTATTGGTTCATCTGAAAAGCAAAACATCACTGAATATCTGGGAAACCTGAATAAAAAGGAGCAAACCGAAATTCACATTCAGAAGCCGAAAGAAATCAAAAATTACTTTCATGCCTATTCGTTTGGCGACCGCACCCGAAGCTTTCTGAAAGTTCAGGATGGATGCGATTATTACTGCACCTATTGTACTATTCCGATGGCTCGTGGCAGAAGTCGAAATGACAGCATCCAGAATACAGTGGCCGAAGCACGCGAAATAGCGGCAAAAGGAACACTCGAAATTATTCTGACTGGCGTAAACATTGGCGACTTTGGCAAATCAACCGGAGAAGAATTTATTGATTTGTTGCGCGAACTCGATCAGATTGAGGACCTGAAACGCATACGGATTTCATCGGTTGAGCCGAATTTATTAACAGATGAAATCATTGAATTTGCAGCTCGTTCGAAACGAATCATGCCACACTTTCACCTGCCGCTTCAATCCGGATCGAATGATGTTTTGAGCTTAATGAAACGAAAATATAAGCGTGAAGTATTCGAAAGCCGGATAGCAAAAATTAAAACTGAAATTCCGAATGCTTTTATTGGAGTAGATGTAATTGCCGGAACCAATGGCGAAACCGACGAGTTCTTTCATGATTCATATCGCTTTATTGCCGATCTGGAGGTTTCACAACTTCATGCATTTCCTTATTCTGAAAGGCCTGGAACCAAAGCTCTGGAAATAAAACCAGTAATTCCGGTTGACGAACGCAAACATCGGACACAACGTCTGATTTCACTATCTGACCGAAAAACAGAAAATTTCTATCGCCAAAATTTGGGCTCGGTACACGAGGTGCTTTTTGAAGAACAAAAAGATAAAAAATCAATTTCCGGATTTACCGACAATTACATTAAGGTTCAAACCAATTACGACGAGAATCTGGAAAATCATATTGTTTCTATAAAGCTGGAGAACATCTTGCCAAACGGGAACGTCTGGGGAACTGTGATTGCCCAGAGCCGGGAGTACTAAGCACGGAGTAAAAATAACTCATCATTAATAACTTATAACTGACAGACATGAATCTCGAAATACTTTGCACTCAAGTTCAGGATCTGGCACGGGAAGTAGGCCGGTTTATTTTCGAAGAAAGGTTGAAATTTACCGCTGAAGATATTATACACAAAGGAAAAACCGACATGGTAACCTATGTTGATAAAACTGCGGAAGCCCGGATAGTCACAAAATTACGCGAATTACTACCCGGATCAGGTTTTATCGCCGAGGAAGGTACCGCAAAAGAGAACGGTGAAAAATACCGCTGGGTGATCGATCCGCTCGACGGAACAACCAATTACATTCATGGCATTTCGCCATTTTGCGTAAGTATTGCCCTATTGGAAAATCAGGAAATCATTTTGGGAGTTATCTTTGAGATGAGCCTCAACGAAATGTTTTATGCCTGGAAAGGGAGCAAAGCTTACCTCAATGGGAAAGAAATTCAGGTTTCAGAAGCTGCCAGAACTGTAGATTCTCTAATCGCCACCGGATTTCCATATTACGATTTCTCGAAGCTCGACAGATATTTAGATGCAATGAATTTCTTCATGCGTAACTCGCACGGAATGCGTCGTCTGGGTTCTGCAGCTGCCGATATGGCCTATGTGGCCGCCGGAAGGTTCGAAGGTTTTTACGAACATGCGCTGCACTCGTGGGATATAGCTGCCGGAATAATCATCTTAAAACAAGCAGGGGGCAAAGTCTGTGATTTCAATGGTGGTGAAAACTATTTGTTTGGGGGCGAAATGATTGCCTGCAACGCCAATTATTTCGACGAATTTTATTCGATTGTGCATAAACATTTGGCATAAAATCAAGAAAACGAGGAGAAGGAAACTCATAGTTTATCTATTTTTACTTTTTTCTCCTTCCTTTCTCTTGTTTCCTTTTCCATTTTCGTAATTTCGGTTTGTACATATAATTTTTGCTAAATTGCAAGTAAATAACAATCCTTATTATGGTCGAAAAAGAAATTGCCTTAATCAACAAACAGATTGAAAGCCTGACAGCTAAAAATTTCGATCTGGAAGCCTGGAAAAGCCACACCATCATATTTCTGGAGCGAATTTTTGGCAAGGAAAGTACCAAAGTCAGGATGATTAAAGAACTTAAATACGATTATTCGAGCTGGAATCTGCGCGATGCCGCCGGAACAGGAAAATCATCTGATCCGGTTATTCTGAAAGCCCTCGAAATTCTGGAAGCTACCAAGATGGAACTCGAACATTTAGGGATTCCCAAGCAGGACGAAGAAAACCTCAAAATCTGGTCGCTTCTTGAAGAAGAGTTGACTGGTAAGCAAATCAGGGAAATCAAACTTGTTTTACAATCGGAAGATCCTGAGAAATTGGAAAAAATAGCCAACATGCTTTATAGTCTCGAAAAAGAAGATATCTCAGTGATTTTGGCTAAACTGTTGATCACATAATTATTAGGAATGAGTCATCCCAGAACTGCCATAGTTATACTCAGCTGGAACGGCGCTAAACTCTTGCAGCAGTTTCTTCCTTCGGTAATTCGATGCAGTAAAAATGATTTAACCGATATTGTTATCGCGGATAACGGGTCAACTGACAATTCGTTGCAAATACTTCAGCAGAACTTTCCGGAAGTTAAAATACTAGATCTGAAGCAAAATTATGGATTTGCGCGTGGGTACAATGAAGCGCTAAAACTGATTGATGCCGACTATTTTGTAGTTCTGAATTCGGATGTGGAAGTCACCGACGGATGGCTGAATAAACCAATACAATTAATGGAAAGCGATCCGACCATTGCGGCTGTTCAACCAAAAATACTCAGCTATAACCAGAAAACTCATTTCGAATATGCCGGCGCTGCGGGTGGGTATATCGACCGGTTTGGATACCCGTTTTGTCGTGGTAGAATCTTTAACGAAGTGGAGGAAGATCGAGGCCAGTACAATGATTCAGTAGATATTTTTTGGGCAACAGGAGCCTGCATGTTTGTGCGTTCGAAATATTTCCATGAAGTTGGCGGTTTTGATGCCGATTTCTGGGCTCATATGGAAGAAATTGATTTGTGCTGGAGGCTTAAGAATCGAGGTTATCGAATAATTTATACTTCCGAAAGTACTGTTTATCACGTCGGTGGAGGAACTCTTTCGTATGACAATCCGCAAAAACTCTTCCTGAATTTCAGGAATAACCTTTGGCTTTTATATAAAAACCTGCCTGACAATCAACTTTTACACATATTATCAATCCGAATGATTCTGGACGGTGTGGCTGCTTTTAAGCTACTCTCTGAATTCAATTTTAACGGAATTAAAAGTGTGTTGAAAGCTCATTATCATTTCTATAAATCCTTACCTTCTTTACGAGAAAAACGCAAACGCTCTGCGAAAGTTAGCATCAATGCAGTTCCAACTAAAAAACTTCCAGAAAGCATTGTCTTTCAATTCTATCTACGGAAACGGAAGACTTTTGGCGAAATTAAATTCTGAATAATATTTTCTAAAAACAAAGGATCCCAACTTATTAAAATAGATGGAATCCTTTGTTTTATACTGACCACTTTTCTAGTCTTTCAGATAATCAATCTGTGCCAGATCGTTCCAGATTGGATCTTTTGGCGGTTTAGCCACAATCTTTATCGGTTCTTTAGTTACCGGATGAATAAATTCAATTTTGCGGGCATGCAAATGGATTCCGGCATTTTCGTTGCTTCGGGCAGCACCATATTTCAAGTCACCTTTTATGTGTAAGCCAATTCGGTTGAGCTGTGCACGAATCTGGTGATGCCGACCTGTCTTCAAATCAATTTCGAGCAAATGATAATGGTTGAGAGTTGCCACATGATGATAATCCAGAATGGCCTCTTTCGAACCTTTACGCTCCTTGTTGTGAGCATGCGATTTATTCTTCGCTTCGTCTTTCAAAAGCCAGTGATGCAATGTCCCTTCTTCCAACTCCGGAAGTTTATCAACAACTGCCCAATAGGTCTTTTTCATGGCATCTTTATCCTGAAACATTTCGTTAAGGCGAAGAAGCGCTTTACTGGTGCGGGCAAAAAGGATAACGCCACTGGTTGGACGATCCAACCGATGAGGCGAACCCAGATAAACATCTCCCGGCTTTTTATATTTTTCCTTGATGTATTCTTTCACTTTGTCGATTAAAGTTACATCTCCGGTCTTATCGCCCTGAACGATTTCGCCACATGCCTTGTTAACCGCAATAATATGATTGTCTTCGTAAATTACTTCCATTATTTAGTATTTGATAAAAATGAAAATACTCAATAACCAATACTGAATATTCAAAATCCAAAACCTTTGTGACCTGCAACTATTAATATTGTTCCTTTTCGTTTGGAAAATCCTGCGATTTCACATCCTGAACGTAATGATTTACTGCACCTTGAATTTCTTCAGCTAAATTCAAATACCGTCGCAGGAAACGTGGCGAAAATGTCTGCGTTATCCCAAGCATATCGTGAATAACTAAAACCTGTCCATCACATCCACCGCCGGCTCCGATACCAATGACCGGAATTTTTAATGCTTTGGAAACTTTGGCACCCAATTCCGCCGGAATTTTTTCAAGAACAATAGCAAAACATCCAACTTCTTCAAGCAGTTTGGCATCGTCAATAAGCTTTTGTGCCTCGACTTCTTCTTTTGCCCGAACGGTATAAGTTCCGTATTTGTTGATAGATTGTGGCATTAGTCCCAAATGACCCATTACAGGAATTCCGGCAGATAAAATGCGTTCAACCGATTCAATGATTTCTTTCCCACCTTCCACCTTAACCGCATCGGCATGAGTTACCTTCATGATTTTAATGGCTGAATTCAGCGCTTCCAGTGAATTCCCCTGGTAAGTTCCAAAAGGCATATCAACCACAACCAGTGCGCGGTTGACGGCTCTGACTACCGACTTCCCATGATAAATCATTTGGTCGAGAGTGATTGGGAGCGTAGTTTCATTGCCAGCCATTACGTTTGACGCAGAGTCGCCTACCAAAATAATGTCGATTCCGGCCTGATCAACCAGTTTGGCCATACTGTAATCGTACGAGGTAAGCATGGCAATTTTCTCGCCTTTCAGTTTCATTTCTGAAAGCACATGGGTGGTAACTCTTCTTATTTCTTTATGAACTGACATAGTCTTTTCTTTTTATTCAGGCTACAAAAGTAAGAATTTATAGATTGGAATATCTGCATTGCTCACAGCAGTTAAATTTTATGACTGATTCTGTGTTGAGTAACAGATTTTGCTAAACAAAACAGTAATGATTATGAAAACCATTGGCTCAATATTTGACATATTAGAATAATATAAAAACCAAAAACATGAAACAAACAATTGCCATCCTATGCCTTATTGGAGCCTCGTTGTCAGGTTTCAGCCAGGATAAAAGTTTCGATTTATCGAAGTACAAGCTTCCGGATTACAAACGGCACGAACTAAATTTTAATTTCAACTCGAATGGAAGTCAATATAAAAATTCCTACGATGAACCATCGAATAATGGAACTGGCAACATTGTAAGAAATGCTAATTCATATTACTCTTCCCATTCAAATTTTTCACTTGGATATCAATATGATTACTTAACCAGAAGTCGAATAGATCAGTTACATGCATCACTTTCAGGACAATATGATTTTACTAAGGTTCAAAGTTCTGCTGAAAATACGAAACAGATGGATCCAAACTTAAGTTTGAATTTTGGTGGTTCCAGAAAATATTATTTAACAAAAGACAAATTATTTCTGGAAGTAGCTCCTGATCTGGGATATAACATCTCAGAAATAAAGAGAACCACCGGAGGCATCGTAGATACAAATAACAAAAGCAATTCATTCACGGCTTTAATTGATCTGGGTGTAGGAATAGGCCGAATGGAAAAGGTAAGTGATTTATGGCAGTCCTATTACATCCTTGAAAAGCTGAAGGAACAAAAATCACTAGTGAGGGAGTTGGACGAAAAAGACATTTTTGAGTTTGCAAGCCTTGCATCTAAATTGAAGAACAAACGATTCTTTGATGCACGTCTTCAAAAAATTGCTGAACTTCAGGCTTTGGATTCCTTGTTAAACAAACAGGGATTGATAGAAGGTTCAGATATCTCATACTTTACAACACTTAATGATTACTGGAGTTTTGCTTACTTTCGGGATCGGGAATCAGGAAGGATTGTAAAGTTTTGGCTATCGCCTCAGTATTCAAGATATTCCTATAAATCAGTTGGTACAAGTTCTCAAATTACGACTAATACCAATCTTGTTTCGAATTTATCTTTTAACTGTACCAAACAACTGAATTTGTTTTGGGATCGCCACTTAAATATTTTGTTGTCAAATGAAACATTGATTGACAAAACAGGCTCAAATTCGGATAATTACCCTAAAAATCTATTTCACACTGATGTGAATTTTGGATTTGATTTCTTCCCTAACTCAAGAACTTCAGTATCTGCTTCAGTAGGATATGGTGGAAGCGAAGGAGTATATCAAGCGTATACGGAAACTTTTACAAAGCAATGGTCAAACAGAATTTACTTTAATGTTGATGGAGTTTATTACATTTCACCTCAACTTCAAATCACTGGAAACTACAGAATTGGTTATTCAGACAAGATTTACAATGCATTCAATACTACTATTATGAATTACAATCTTGGCCTCCGTTACGCGATCTTCTAAAATCTCACAGAACTAGAGAAGCCGGCTCAATCGAACCAGCTTCTCTTTAGTTACACCCTCAGGAAAATATTTTTTCTATACATGTAATACAGCAGCGACCAGACAAGCATGATGCTTCCGACAACATGAATTATTTCGCCTGTATCTCCCGCCAAGACTCTCCAACCGAAGAGGTACCTTGAGATGCTGCCAAGATCAACCAATTCATAAAACAGATAGATAAAGATTGAATTCATCCCAATCACCCGAAAGAAAAAAGACCACTTTCTCCAGCCTTCTACATCAATAATCCAATAAAAGGCGGCCATGAGTAAAAACCCAATTCCGCCAGCAAGTAAATTGAAGGTACTGGTCCAGCATTTTTTGATGATGGGATAAAACGTACTTAGAAGTAATGCTGCAATGATTGATGACGCGCCAATGATCAGCAGGGTTTTGACTTTTTGATGATTAGTTGTGGCTTTATCTCGTAAAAAATGCCCAGCCACATAGCCCATCAAAATAATAGCAATCGCCGAAACAATGCACAATATCCCTTCAGGATCGAATACGCCACCATATAATCGTCCAGGTAAAAAAGTACGATCGATATATCCATTGATGCAACCTTCAGGAGTCAATATTCCAGCACCAATTCCCGGAACTGGTATTAAAAGTTGAACAATTCCGTAGCCAACCAAAATTCCGCCCAGCCAGTACAGACGACTTTTGAACGATTTGGTGTAAATGACAATCACGGCTGCAAAAAAATAGGCCAATCCTATCTGTCCAAGTACACTTGCAAATCGAGGATTTTCAAACCAATTAGTGAATACTCCGTTGTAAATCAAACCAAGCAAAACCAGAATCATGGCACGTTTAAAAGCCTTCTTTACCAAATCTGCTTTCGGAATTTCGTTTTCCAACTTTGAAATGAGAGAAAAAGGAATGGCAACTCCGCTGATAAACATGAACAACGGGAAAATCAGGTCTTCGAAATGGAAACCAACCCAATCCGCATGTTCCATCTGTTCCGAAAGCACTTGCAGCCAGCTATATCCGGTATATTTTGCAAGAACAGCAATCAGATAACCTCCGCCAGTTATCCAAAACATATCAAATCCACGAAGTGCATCAAGAGAAAAAAGACGTTCGCCTGAAACAGGTTTTGAAAAACTGGGTTTCATTCGTTTGGATTTATTTGGGTTGAAGGTAGTAAATAGGATAATTCGGCAATATGAAGATTTGAAAATGCTGACACAAATTAGAACTATTTGTCTCGGTCGCTCGTCTTCTCATTCATTACTTCTGTATTCTGTCTCTTTAACTTGTTATCGTTAATTCATTCCGCTGTCGTTTTGTCACCCAAAATGTCAGAATCTTCCTCTGTGAATAAAATCTTGTGTCAATTTTGCCAGATTTCAGAAGATCGTCTTTATGGCACAGCGATTGAATGGAAACTGCACATGATTAATCCATATCGAAAAATAACAAGTTAAAAAATATCATAAAATGGGAAAAATTATTGGAATTGACTTAGGTACCACCAACTCGTGTGTATCTGTTATGGAAGGTAACGAGCCTGTTGTTATCCCAAATAGCGAAGGTAAACGTACGACTCCATCAATCGTCGGTTTTGTTGAAAACGGCGAACGTAAAGTAGGTGATCCGGCAAAACGCCAGGCCATCACGAATCCGGCAAAAACAGTTTATTCAATCAAACGATTGATGGGTGAAAGTTTTTCAAACCTTGCCAAAGAGATTCAACGAGTTCCTTATACCGTAGTTCAGGGCGATAACAACACACCTCGCGTAGTAATTGAGGATCGCAAATATTCACCTCAGGAAATCTCGGCCATGATTCTTCAGAAAATGAAGAAAACAGCTGAAGATTATCTTGGACAGGAAGTTACCGATGCGGTTATTACTGTTCCGGCTTATTTTAACGATTCGCAACGTCAGGCAACTAAAGAAGCCGGCGAAATTGCAGGTTTGAATGTTCGTCGTATCATCAACGAGCCTACTGCTGCTGCATTGGCTTATGGATTAGATAAAATGCACCGCGAAATGAAAATCGCTGTATTTGACCTTGGCGGTGGTACTTTCGATATTTCAATTCTCGAACTTGGCGAAGGTGTATTCGAAGTAAAATCAACTGACGGTGATACTCACCTGGGTGGTGACGATTTCGATCATGTTATTATTGACTGGTTAGCTGATGAATTCAAAAAAGACGAAGGAATCGACCTGCGTCAGGATCCGATGGCTTTGCAACGCTTGAAAGAATCTGCCGAAAAAGCAAAAATCGAATTATCGAGCTCAACACAAACGGAGATCAATCTGCCATACATTATGCCGGTTAATGGAATTCCAAAGCATTTGGTAAAAACGCTAACCCGTGCAAAATTTGAACAATTGGCTGATAAATTGATTCAGGCTACCATGGAACCTTGCCGCAAAGCATTGAAAAATGCGGGGTTACAGGCAAGCGATATCGACGAAGTAATCCTGGTTGGTGGTTCAACCCGTATACCTGCTGTTCAGGATAAAGTACAGGAATTGTTCGGACGAGCTCCTTCAAAAGGTGTAAATCCTGACGAAGTTGTGGCTATCGGAGCTGCTATTCAAGGTGGTGTTTTATCCGGAGAAGTAAAAGACGTATTGTTGCTCGACGTGACTCCGCTTTCACTAGGTATCGAAACAATGGGTGGAGTAATGACTCGTTTGATCGA